>ULNE01028944.1_pt1 | contig 11919 bp, 9 predicted proteins | sample 1951831 | NCBI WGS metagenome assembly ULNE01 (sample SAMEA4835568, study PRJEB28245) | human gut metagenome | biome: gut microbiome; material: fecal sample | place: Denmark | collected 2008 | reverse complement strand
GTCTGCCGACGCTGTCGCGGCTTCGGCTGCGGAGGAATCCGCTTTTTCCGAGACCGATGCGGAAACGGAGGAGATAACCGAAGCTTCAGAGGCTCTTTCCGAGAGCGAAGAGAACACGGAAAACGCCGTATCATTGTCGGAAAACAAAAAATCAAAAACGCTTGTCACGGTAATATGCTTGGTATCGGCATTTATCGTTTTGGCAGGCGGAGTATGCTTTATTGTGTTTTATGTAAAGAAACGCCGCAAAAACGGCGAAAAAGAAAAATCTGTTAAGGAGAGCTCTTCCCAAAAATGACAAAACGTGTTATTTCGGTGTTTTTATGCGTCCTGTGTGTTATATCCTCAATTTCTTTCATCGTATCGGCAAAAGAGAATAAGGAGTATACGTCCGACAATTTCCTTAGCGTCGCGGACGGTATTATCGCATGGAAAAAAGCCGATAACGGCTCGGAATCCGACGGATATTTGATTAACGATAAATATTTGGAAAATGCGGGTACTACTCCGGGGGATTGGTATCCCATAGCTCTCGGCAGACTCGGAATACAGGATAACAACGAGGGCTACCTTGCGGTCATAAAAGACAGGGTAGAGGAGCGTTATCGCGAAAGCGGAAGGCTCAGTGCCGCAAAGGCAACCGAGTGGCACAGAATAGCACTCGCCGTTCTCGCTATGGGCGGCGACCCGACAAATTTCGGAACCGACGAAAACGGCGCGCCGATAAATCTGATAGCGGACGGAACCTACGACCGCGGCAAGACAACGCCGCTCGGAAGACAGGGCATAAACGGCTGGATATGGGGGCTTATAACTCTTGACAGTATGCGCTATGCCGTGCCTGACGGAGCGTACAACACCCGCGACGATATAATCGTTGAAATAATTTCAAAGCAGCTTTCCGACGGCGGATTTGCCCTGAGCTCGGATGATGCAGACCCCGATATTACCGCTATGGCGATAACGGCACTCGCACCATATTATAATTCCGAAAAAATATATTCTTATCACAGAAAAGCGTTGTCCGCCGATGAGAGCAAAACGGTGCACGAGGTTGTTGATGAAGCGGTTTTGTGCCTTTCACGTCTGCAACTCGACACGGGCGACTACAAAAGTTGGGGAACTCAGAATGTAGAGAGTACAGATTGGGTGGCGGTGGCGCTGTGCAGTCTTAATATCGACCCTCTCTCGGACAGCCGTTTCATAAAAAACGGCAACACTCTTTTTGACGGTATAATGCGTTACAGAATGACGGACGGCGGATTTGTCCATTCGTTTACTTACGACCCCGACAATCCCACATCTTTGCCCGATAAATCAAATACCATGGCGTCGGAGCAGACCCTTTATACCATGGCATCTCTTTGGCGGCAAAAAAACGGTATGAGAACTCTTTTCGATTTCAGAAAAGAGCAGAGCTCCGCGCTTAAATCGCGAATAAACGACCTTACTTCCGACATTTCAAAAATCGGCAATAAGACCGATAAACAAACGCTTCGCGAGCTTCTTGCGGTTTTTTATTCGTTGCCCGAAACAGAGCGGTGCTACGTGAGCAATTATTGGACTTTGTCCGATGAAGCCAAAAAACGCGGAATAGACGTTTCGGAAATAGCGGGTGAAACCGCGGTGATTGTGTTTTCGGATGATGACGCAAACGACGACGCCATTTTGTATTTTACCGATTCCGACCGTGCAATGGTTGACTCTCTGCCAGAAAAACTCACTACGGAGCAGTATGTTTTGGTTGTAACATTGCTTGATAAGCTCGAAAGGAGTGAAGATTTTGACGGTAAAGACGCATATCTCCGAAAGCTTGTTTCGGCAAAGGAGCAAATTGCCGCGGTTCAGGCGGAAATAGATTCGCTGAACGACGACATTAAAGCCGAGCTTTATCCGTTTGATAAAATCACGCTCAAGGATATGGGCAAGGTGAATAAAATCGTTAAACGCTATAACGCGCTCAGCGAATATGACAGAGCAAAAATCGAGCGTTGGGAGGATGTCGTCAAGACAAAGACAAAGCTTGACAATATCGTTCGCGCCATAGTAATATCTGTTGTACTGTTTGTTTTAGCGGTAGGACTTACCGTGTTTATAATTATAAGAATCAGACGCCGTAAGATGAAAAAAACTCTCGAAATGGAGGAGCTTGCGGCAATGTATAAGGATGAAGACGACGAAATGCGGTAATTTTTTCTCGTGGAAGGGGAGTCATAATTGAAAAAAGATATTTTGGCGCTCCTGTCGTTGGCGCTGATAATAGCCGTATTGATTCACGGCACAAACATTCAGTCCGTTGACGAGTACTACCTTACTCATATCGACGATATAACCCCGCAGAGCGAGACGGTTTTTATCAGTATTCGCTGTGATACCGTGCTTCAAAATTACGACGAGCTTGACAAAGACCTGCAATCCGATAAATACGTGCCGCAAAACGGCGTTATATTGCCGGAAACAGAATATGTGTTAAGACCCGGCGACACCGTTTTTGATATACTTGACAGGGCGGTAAGGTATAATAAAATACAGATGGAGTATCAGGGTGCCGATAAAAACAGCTATGGCAGCGTATACGTTCAGGGTATAAATTATCTGTACGAATTTTCCTGCGGACCGCTTTCGGGTTGGATGTATCAGGTGAACGGCGAATTTCCGAATTACGGATGCTCAAAATACAAACTGAAGGACGGCGACCGAATAGCATGGGTCTATACCTGCGATCTCGGCAAGGACGTCGGCTGTATATGGATGGGAGATGAAACGGGATGAAAGCTTTCGGCGGATATCATCCGGCTGTTACTTTTACATATTTTATATCTGTGCTGTTAACGGCTATGTTTGTATGGAATCCCGTAATACAGCTCACAGCACTCCTCGGCGGCATTATGTTTTCGCTTATGCTCGTGAGGAAAAAGGCTATTTTAAGCGATATGGGCTTTTATCTTCCGCTTTTTCTGCTTGTGGCTGTTACAAATCCTCTGTTTTCACATAACGGCGTTACTCCGCTTTTCTTTATGAACGGTAACCCTGTAACGCTTGAAGCGGTTGTTTACGGCGTTTTTATCTCGGTGATGGTTGTCGGAGTGCTGTTTTGGTGCAAGTGCTATAATGAAATTATGACCGAGGATAAATTCTTGTATCTGTTCGGCAGAATTATTCCGAAAATGTCGCTTGTGCTTTCCATGGCTCTCAGATTTGTTCCGATGTTTAAAAGACAGATGAAAAATGTGAGCAGAGCGCAAAAGGCAATGGGGCTTTATTCGCAAAAAAGCTATGTTGACAGATTACGCGGCGGAATACGTGTTTTTACGGCGATGATTTCGTGGTCGCTTGAAAATTCCATGGAGCTGTCGTCGTCTATGAGAGCACGCGGATACGGTCTGCACGGCAGAACAAACTTTTCGCTGTTTAAATTCGGGGCGAGAGACGCGGCGGTTTTATTGTCGGGATTATTGCTTTTTGCTGCCGTACTTATAGGTGTCGGCAGCGGAAGCATCGATTTTACATTTTATCCGGAGCTCGGCAAAATCAGCCTTTCGTTAAAATCGTTAATTACTTACATTTCGTTTTTTATATTATCGTTTCTTCCGTTTTTTATTGAGGTAAAGGAGAATTTAAAGTGGAAATATTACATATCGAAAATTTGAATTTCCGTTACCCCAAGGCGGAAAAAGACACGCTTCACAATATCTCTCTTAATATCGGGCAGGGTGATTTTACTGTAATATGCGGCGCAACTGGCTGCGGAAAGACCACCCTTTTAAAGCTGATTAAAAACGAGCTTGCTCCCGCAGGTGAAAAGAGCGGCGAGATACTCTATAACGGGAAAAGCATCGATTCCCTCAGCCTTCGCGAGAGTGCATGTGCCATAGGGTTTGTCGGGCAAAATCCCGATAATCAGATAGTTACGGACAAGGTTTGGCACGAGCTGTCGTTCGGTCTTGAAAATCTCGGTGTGCCGCAAAACGTAATTCGCCGCAGAGTGGGCGAGATGGCGAGCTATTTCGGCATACAGGATTGGTTCCGCAAAAAAACCGACGAGCTTTCGGGCGGTCAGAAGCAGCTTTTAAATCTTGCGTCGGTTATGGTAATGCAGCCCAAGGTGCTTATCTTAGATGAGCCCACAAGTCAGCTTGACCCCATAGCCGCGGCTGATTTTATAGCGACGCTTAAGAAGCTGAATACCGAATTCGGCATTACCGTGCTTTTGGTAGAGCACCGTCTTGAGGACGTTTTCCCGATAGCCGACAAGGTTTTGCTTATGGAAAACGGCTGCGCGCTTTTGTATGATTCACCGCGTGCCGTCGGCAAAAATCTTAAAAAAATAAATCCCGAGCATCCTATGCTCAAGGGTCTTCCGAGTGCCGTAAGGCTTTACAATCTGCTCTCGTCGGACGAAGTCTGCCCGCTTACGGTTAAAGAGGGGCAGGAGTTTTTCAGACGTAATTTCAAAAGGAATATAGACTTTTCCGACGGTGATAAATCGGAATCTTCCGATAAAACCGATACGGCAATCGAGCTTAAAAATGTTTGGTTCAGATATGAAAGAGATTTGCCCGACATTCTGCGCGGTGTAAATCTTAAAGTGTATCGCGGCGAAATAATTTGTATTCTCGGCGGCAACGGTACGGGAAAAACGACAATGCTGAATGTTATTTCGGGCCTTAATAAGCCGTACCGCGGCAAAATAAAGATAGACGGCAAAAAAATCAAGGATTATAAGGGCAATTCGCTGTACCGAAAGAAGCTTGCATATCTGCCGCAAAATCCGCAGACGGTATTTTTAAAGGATACCGTTTCGGGCGATCTCGAAGAAATGCTCAAGGCGATGGAGTATAAAAAAGAAGAGCGCGAAGAAAAAATACGCGATATTTCCGAAAAACTCGGTATAACGGATTTGCTTACGAAGCATCCTTATGACCTCAGCGGCGGTGAACAGCAAAAATGCGCCCTTGCGAAAATATTGCTTTCAGAGCCTACAATACTGCTTTTGGACGAACCGACAAAGGGACTTGACGCCTTTTCAAAGTCCTCGCTTTTGAATGTATTGAAGAAGCTTAAATCGGACGGAATAACGGTTGTTATGGTAACTCATGATGTTGAGTTTGCTGCTGTCGGCGCCGATAGGTGCGCGCTGTTCTTTGACGGCGAAATCGTTTCTTCCGATGCGCCGAATTCGTTTTTCGCAGAAAATAATTTTTATACGACGGCGGCGAACCGCATAGCCCGTCCGCTTTGTCCCACAGCGATAACGAGTGAAGAGGCGGCTGAGTGCTGCCGCGGAAACGGAGAAGATAATGGTTAAAAAATGGCTTTCGTATATTTTTCCGTGCATTTTGGTGCCTGCGGTGGTTTTGCTCGGTGCCACAGTGTTTAAAGATAAACAGTATGCATGGATATCGCTTTGCGTTGCCGCGTTGTCGTGCGTTCCGTTTTTTCTCGCCTTTGAAAAGGGAAAAAGCGGTACAAAGGAAATGATTTTAATAGCTGTTATGGTCGCGTTGTCGGCAGTCGGCAGACTTATTTTTGCGTGGGCACCCAGCGTAAAACCGGTGACGGCACTCGTTATAATAACCGCGATGTATTTCGGCCCGCAGGCAGGCTTTATGACGGGTGCGCTGACCGCCGTAATATCGAATTTTTATTTTGGGCAGGGTCCATGGACACCGTTCCAGATGTTTTCGTGGGGTATAGTCGGGCTTATAGCCGGAGTTTTCGCTCCGCAGCTTAAAAAGAGTCTTGTGTTCAGAATAATTTACAGTGCCGTTTCGGGAGTGCTGTATTCTTTGCTTATGGATATTTATACAACCCTTTGGTATGACGGCACGTTTAATCTGACGCGGTATATTGCCGCTGTTACGTCGGCTGTGCCCGTTACACTTACCTATGTAGTTTCCAATGTTGCATTTATAATAGTGCTTGCAAAGCCTATAGGCTCGGTTCTTGAACGAATTAAGACAAAATACGGAATGCAATAATGCATTCGTATAAAATCGTTCACCTTTACTTTTACCGTGCCGATAGAAGATAGCTTTTTTATCTGAAATGATGCCGTAATCGCCGTTTTTGCGCAAACATTGACGGATTTTACCATGCAAATCCGTTTTGCGTAGGCACAAAACCCTTATTGATTGCAATAAATTAAAATATTTGAATAAATCATTTGACAAAGGTATGTACGTTTGGTAAAATATATAAGCTCTTTGTTGAGCTCAATAAATCTAATACGGAGAGTTATCGAAGTGGTCATAACGGGCCTGACTCGAAATCAGGTAATCCCTAACGGGACCGAGGGTTCGAATCCCTCACTCTCCGCCAATAAACAGGACATAGCAAAAGCTATGTCCTGTTTTTACTTTAAATTAAAAATGGATTCGAACCCTTACAATCTTTTGCAAGACGAAGTCTTGTCAAAAGAAGTCTATAATAGGATAGTTTGCGTAGCAAACTCGCGGGCAAACGAAGTGAGCCGAGTCCCTCACTCTCCGCCAAGAATAAAGGGTATAGCGTTTGCTATACCCTTTATTTTTTTGTTGATAAGACAGCAAGGGATTCGAACAAGAACGGTCGGCTTTGCCGATGAAAACAGTCCGGTGGACTGTTTGAAAGTCCGTGGTTAAAGAGCGAAGCGATGCGAAGGAGTACGGCAGTACGCCGAAAAATCCCTCACTCTCCGCCAATAAACAGGGCATAGCAAAAGCTATGTCCTGTTTTTGCATTTTCGTTGTGTGTGAACAAGCCGTAATAAAAGCGGCAGAGTATACCGTGTTTGGTTGTCGGTAAAGTGCATTTAATTTCCTTTATCGTTCTTAAAAGCAGCCGCTGTTGACAAAACGAAAAAAACAATATAACATATTGTATACATACAATATGTTGCGGAAGTAACACATATTATGTTACTTATAAAAAGCGGGGGCTAATATGGATAAAAAGAAATCAATTAAAAATCTCGTCGTCGTTTTAATTGCAGTGGTGGCATTGGGGCTTCTTTGGGCTTTTGTCAAAAGCCAAGTGACAACAACACCGATATATATTGTTGTTGATACCTTTGAACTGATTATACCGAGCATAATTTTGATACCCGGAATAATTTGCTATATCGCTTACTTTTTTGTCAATGACGCAAAAATAAAATCCGCGCTTAAGATAAGCTCCTTATGTATAGCGGCCTGCTGCGTGGTTTTCTCCGTGTCGTTTTTTGCCGCGGTATTTGTAAATTCTGGCAGCGAAAAGACGAGCAGCTATAAAGAAGCCGCCGAGAGTAAATACAGCTTGGGTAATTTTGTCGATTTGGCTGATTACGAGGCTGAGCGTTCGGATGATGAGCTGTATTCAAACGGCTTTTTAAGCGGTTATTATACTGTTGATAATTATTCTAAAAGCGACGGCAGCTATAACTATTATACAGCTACCGTATATGAGTATACCGGCGGAACGGCGGCTTCGCGAAAGCTTATTAAGAAAAGGCTTGAAAAAGAACTGTTAAGGGAGACCTCGGTCGGCGGAAAAAGCATTAAATATACAGACGGAACAAAGGGCGATTACCGATATAAATACTGTAATTACACAGACAAATTTGAAATGCAGTCTTCGTCATATTTCAGTATCGTAGCGGAAAGCAGCGATAAGGTAACGGTATATATATTAAATTCGGATTATAAAAATCATTTCGGCGAGCCGTTTGATGCGGAAAAGATTATCAGCTCAATTTGCAGCTGATACTTGCGGCCTTTGCGGCCAAGGGAATTGTTTTTAACCATGTTAAGCACTCTCTGCTTTTTTAATGAAAGCGGAGGGTGCTTTTTTGTGTTTAAGGGCAAATCAAACGTTTTTTTTGTCATATATAAGCGGCAAAATGAAAGCGTGAATGTTAACGCTGCGGAAAGCATTTTATTATGAGAGGCAACTGCCATAATTGACAAAAGTTTAACGATAATTGTGTTGACATCTATAACCAAGTCATATATAATGAAAGCAAATATCTTTGGTAAAGGATTGATTTAATGGTAAAAAAACTGACGGCAGTATTGCTTACGATGTGCATGGCTGTTTCGCTGCTGCCTATGTTCGCTCAGGCGGCGTCAAAGCCTGATATTAAAGTGGGCGATTATGTCAAAATGGGAACATATAATAATGCCTCGATTCTTTGGCGTTGCGTGAGTATTGACGATAACGGTCCGCTTATGCTTGCAGACAGAATTGTTGACACTCTTGCGTATGATGCCAAGACAAACGACAACAGCAATTCGAAATCGCACAGCAGAAGCTATAAGCGCGCCGATTACGGCTCAAATTATTGGAGAGACAGCAATATGCGTTCCTGGCTCAATTCAACTGCGGCTGCAGGTAAGGTCGATTGGCTTTGCGGTAATCCGCCGAAGGATGGTTATGTCAGCGGAACAGGGGCCTATAATAATAAAGCGGGCTTTTTAAATGAATTTTCAAAGTCTGAAATTGCCGCTATGAAAACCGTTACCCAGCGTTCTCTTGTCTCTCATCCCGAATACAATAAGGGTATTGTTGAGGGCGACGCAAATTCCGATTTGTTATACTACACCGATATTTCGGAGGCTGTGGCTAATTATGATGATTCATATTTTGAAACCACGACCGAAAAGGTGTTCCTTCTCGATGTGAAACAGGCTAACGCCGTGTGGAAAAATCTTAAAGGCTATTATGTCGCATACAACAATGACGGTATGGCTTGGCCTTATTGGCTTCGCACTCCCGTTACCGACTGTAATCATGATATGCGTTATGTCAGCTCGTCGGGCGAGGTGGGCAGATATGCTCCGTGGTATTCCGATTTGGGCGTAAGACCTGCGTTTTATCTCGATACCGAGTATTTTGTCGCAACCTCCGGCAGCGGCACTCAGGGCAATCCTTATGTCGGCTCTGCTCCGAATAAGCAGGAGGCGGATTATACAATTTCAGAGCCTGTGGAAGAGGCAAATCCCGATTGGAATGTCAGCACCGAGCAAAGCATTCAGCCCACGCTCGGACCATGGTATTCGGCTGACGGGAAATACTCTAATCCTACCATTCCCGTATACACTATTCAGAAGACTCGCAGCGACACGGAAAATATGGTTGTCGTCATTTGCGGTGAGGGATATACAAAAAGTCAGCAGGGTAAATTTATCAATGATGTAAAACGACTTTGGCAAGAGGCTATGAAATACGAGCCGTATCGCAGCTATGCCGACAGATTTAATGTTTACGCCCTCTGCACAGCCTCAGAGTCTACATTTGATAACGGGGGGAGCACCTTCTTCGATGTTATAGTTGACAGCTACAATTCCCCGGTTATTTCTAACAATCTCCACGGAAGCCAATGGAAGAACCATATTTTGGAAAGATGTATAGGGCCTGAGTTTATAGAAAAAATTCACGATGCTCATATCAAAAAAACAACCGACCCGAACACGATTCCGACGAAGCCTAACGGCGAGTCGAACGAGTATGAACCGTATTACTATGTTCACGATTATATTGCGCAGTTCGCCGTGGTTGTAAATACAAAATCCGATTTCGGCGGTGCCTATAACAATCGCGAATACGGCTTCCACTATTTTATTACACCGTCAGACAGTTATCGTGCGCCTAAGACCTTTGCACACGAGCTTGGGCATAGCTTGCTCGGCCTCGGCGATGAGTACAGCAACGGATATTTACTTGGGGATAAGGAACTGAAGTCCCTGAATCTCTCCTCGGTTGAAGACCCGGCAAAGATAAAATGGACTCAGCTTTTAGGCTTCAGAAACACCTATACCTGCCGCAATGCTTACGGCTCAAAAATGCTTGTCTCAAGCTACGAGTGTATAATGAGAGATACAAATTATCAGTTTTGCGAGGTTTGCCGCTTGCAGGGCTACAAGAGAATGTCTCAGCTTGTCAAGGATGCAGAGCTCTATGTTGCCACGCCTGAGGTTAAGGAGTACACCGGAGCCTACTCAAGCCCATCTGATTTTACGGACCTTGAAACAAGCTCGTACTATACTTATACTTCAAATCGCAGCGGCAGGCTTTTAAGCGGTAACGGTAAAAGCAGATTTAATACCGATATGAACGGTAAAAAAATCGAACTGCGTACTGTCATTCAAAATATTTCGGATAAGCAAGCAAGGCAGATAAGATTCAAAATGTGGATAAGGCATTCTGACGGCAGCGTGGCAACCGATTCATCGGGTAATCCGCTTCAGACTACTCAAACCTTTGACATTCCCGTTTGGAATGATAAGGCGAATTTCTGGCCGATAGGTGCTTTGGACCACATCAAAAGCGATTTTAATTCGGGTCTGAAGAGCTGCTCGCTTATTTATCAAATACCGTCCGACGCTCAGCTTTTGAACGGTGATACCGTGGCATTTCAGGTGCTTGACGAAAACGGTAACATCTTAGCGGACGATAATACGGAAACACAGCGTTACACAACCGTTTCAATCCAATATAAATTTGAGGACGGCACAGAAATACCGAATACTGCCGGAGGAACATTTACTGTTCCGTATGGCACAAAGCTTGGTTTGACGCCGGCAAAATCACTTTACGGTTATGAATTTGTGAAGGCCGACGGCTTGAATGAGCCGATTGTTTCAGACGGTACGGTTGTTACATATTATTACAAAAACAAAGCTGCTCCGGAAGAAAAGCCCGCACTTGCAATTGACAAGGCTTCAATATCGCTCGAAAGCAGCATAACAATGAATTTCAAAGTACCTAAAAGCAGTCTTTCGTCTTACGATGATTTCTATATGACATTTAAATGTAACGGAAAAGAAGAAAAGGCTACACAATATAAGCAGAACGGGGATTACTACGTATTCTCGTACAAGGGCATAAATCCGCAGCTTATGAATGATGAGGTTACTGCGGTGTTGCACGCCAAAAAGGGAAACGAGGAATACACAAGCCCCGAAAAGGCGTTGAGCGTCAAGGAGTACGCCTATACATTGCTCGACAGATACAGCAGCGATGAATACTCAAAGCTTCGCACGCTGCTTGTGGATCTGTTGAATTACGGTGCGATGGCACAGAAATATGTAGGGTATAAGACGGATAATCTTGTTAATTCCGAGCTGACCGCTGTTCAAAAAAGCTGGGGCAGCAATGGGGCAGAGGAGTTTAAGAATATCAGCGACTTAAATTACAAAACGATAAGCAATCCTACGGCGCAATGGAATACTTGCGGCTTGGTGCTCAACAATTCAATTATGCTCAGGGCTAAGTTTTCCGCTAAGGACGTTGAAAACAAGACCGTTGAAATCGCATTTAGGAACACAAAATTTACCTATGACAAAAATGATTTTGTGAATAACGGCGACGGTACATATTATGTTTATTGTAATGAGCTTTTTGCACACGAGCTGAGCGATAAGCTTTTGCTTACGGTTTATGAAAACGGCGTTCCTTGCAGCAACACAATGCTTTTCAGCGTCGAATCATACGCAAGTGTTATTCAGCAGTCAAGTGCATATAAGGGTACTGCTCTTGATGATTTAACGCAGGCTATGATGCGATACGGAAAATCCGCCGCAGCTTACAGGACTTAAAAAAGGAGAAAAAAGAATGAAAGAAGAGTATTCTGCTCCGTCATTTGAAATAACGGAATTTTGCACGGCTGATATTATTACCATCAGCACTGAACCGACTACAACCGACGTCTCGGGACCCATTGAACTTCCCGACATCAATATTTAAATACGTACTTTCGGATTGTATTGTTTTGTTTTGTTCGGTTATGACAAGAAAAGCAGGATTGTTTTAAAACAATCCTGCTTTTTTTATTGCGAGACAGAGACGGCAAATTTTGCCGCAGTCTCACGGAAAATCGGAAAAAGATAAGTAGCTTTTATAATTTTATCTCCCCTCTAAAGCTTCTTTTTATATCCGCAGTCGCAGTATGGGCCGCCGGAG
>ULNE01027140.1_pt1 | contig 12317 bp, 8 predicted proteins | sample 1951831 | NCBI WGS metagenome assembly ULNE01 (sample SAMEA4835568, study PRJEB28245) | human gut metagenome | biome: gut microbiome; material: fecal sample | place: Denmark | collected 2008 | reverse complement strand
GAGCGGCGAGGAATATATAAATCATCCCGTTGCCGTAGCGGAAATAGTTGCGGGGCTGGGGCTCGATACAGATTCCATCTGCGCTGCGCTCCTGCACGATACTGTCGAGGACTGCTCCGATAAGACAGACATTGATAAGATACGCAAGCTCTTCGGTGACAGTGTAGCCGAGCTTGTGGATGGGCTTACAAAGCTTGTCCGTATTCCTTTCGAGGATAAAGAGGACGAGCATATGGAGAATCTTCGCAAAATGTTCTTTGCCATGGCGAAGGATATCCGTGTTATCTTCATCAAGCTTGCGGACAGACTTCACAATATGCGTACACTCGATGCGCAAGAGGAGAGCAAGCGCAGGAGAATAGCCCTTGAGACAATGCATGTTTATGCACCGCTTGCTCATCGTCTCGGTATGCAGAAAATAAAGCAGGAGCTGGAAAATCTGGCACTTTCATATTTAGATCCCATAGGCTATGATGAGGTGCGTGACGATATAGATAAGAAATACGGCAGAAATCGCGGCTTTATCGAGAATACAAAGAAAAGCATTACCGAATATCTGAAGAAAAACGGTCTTGATGTTACAATAGAGGGACGTGTAAAATCAGTTTACAGTATATATCGTAAGATGTATCAACAGAATAAGAACTTTGACGAAATATATGATTTCTATGCGGTGCGAATCATTGTAAATACCGTTTCGGAATGCTACAGCGCTCTCGGATATATTCATGAGATGTACAATTCCATTCCCGGACGCTTCAAGGATTATATCTCAACTCCTAAGGCAAATATGTACAGCTCACTTCATACCACTGTCATAGGCAGAGACGGCATTCCCTTTGAGGTGCAGATACGTACATGGGAAATGCATCATATCGCCGAATACGGTATCGCCGCCCACTGGAAATACAAATCCGGCGACAGAACAAAAGAGGATATAGACAAGAAGCTTGAATGGATAGCAAAACTTGTTGAAGATGAATCTACCACAGCGGATCATGACGATTTTCTTGAGGCGATAAAGATAGATATTTTTCAGGATGAAACATTTGTTTTCACGCCGAAGGGAGATGTTGTCAACCTGCCGCAGAATTCTACATGCATAGATTTTGCCTATCATATCCATTCTGCTGTCGGAAACAGAATGATCGGTGCCAAAGTAAACGGAATGATAGTTCCGATAGACAGGGAACTGAAAAACGGAGAAATTGTAGAGATACTGACCTCATCCTCGGCAAAGGGCCCTAGCCGCGACTGGCTTAACATTGTAAAAACAAGCGAAGCCAAGGCAAAGATACGTCAGTGGTTCAAAAAGGAAAAGCGCGATGAAAATATTGCCGAGGGCAGGAACGCTTTCGTTTCCGAGCTGAAGCACTACGGAAGAACCTATACCGACGAACAGTTTGAGAGGATTTCCGAAAATATAGCTTTGCGCTGCGGCATGAACAACGCGCTTGAGCTTTTCAATATGCTTGGCTACGGAGGGCTTTCCATATCAAAGATATCGGCGCGCATACGCGATGAATTTGATCGCGTGGTGGCACCGCCGGCAGAAGAACCGATAACAGATGCTTCTCAGGTTCAGACAGTACAGAAACCATACTCAAGAGGAAGCTACAACGGTGTCGCCGTTGATGGACTTGAGGGCTGTCAGGTAAAGTTTGCAAAGTGCTGCAATCCGCTCCCCGGTGACAATATAATCGGCTTCATCACAAAGGGATACGGCATTTCCGTTCACAAATGCGACTGCAAAAATGCTCTCGCATCAATGAAGGACAATCCGGACAGATTTGTGCGCGTGGAATGGCGCAAGGCTTCCGGCGGAGGAGATGCCGCGGGAGGGCAGTATGAAGCCGTAATGCGCATTTTTGCCGAAAACAGAATTTCCATGCTTGCTGATATTACATCGGCTCTTGCGGAAATGCGTGTTTCAATACTCCAGATAAATACGCAGACAAAAAGCGACGGTCAGTGCATAATCAGCATCGGCGTCGCATGCAAGAATCTCGATCATTATCTCAGCATTGTTTCAAGAATCAAAAATATAAATGGCGTATATTCCATTGAACGCGGATATACTTCATAAAAGGAGACTGAAAATGAGAGCTGTCATACAGCGTGTTTCATCATCGCAGGTCGTCGCAGACGGCGTGCTGACAGGCAGAATAGGGAAGGGGCTTACAATACTTTTCGGAGTTAAAAAAGGCGACAGCGAAAGAGATGCAGAACTTCTTGCGCTAAAAATATCAAAGCTTCGCATATTTTCCGACGAGAACGATAAAATGAATTTGTCCGTAAAAGATGTTTGCGGCAGTGCGCTTGTTGTCTCCAATTTCACTCTGTATGCCAACTATGCACACGGAAATCGACCGGATTATTTTACAAGCGAAGCGCCGGAGCGGGCAAATGAACTTTATGAATACTTCGTTTCATGTCTTAAAAAAGAGATACCGGATGTGCAATGCGGTGTTTTCGGCGCATATATGCAGCTTGATATCAGAAATGACGGACCTGTAACAATAGTTATGGACAGTGAAGTTCTGCAAAATAAAGGATGAATTTTTATGATATTAAATATAAACGGCGAGATAAATGAATATTATATACAGACGCTTTGTATGCTGTTTTTCCCGGGAGAGAAATTTTCCGCGGCTAAGCAGACAGATGCCGAATCTCCGTCCGCATCCGTTTCAATCGAGGAAAGCGTAGACGGAATAACGGCTAAAGTCAACATATCTCACCTCGGTAAAAATGTGGAGCGCTCGTTCTTCGAGCCTTTTTCGGATAGCGAAACACTTGATAAAACAAGAAAAATTGCTGTCGGAAAAGCATTTTTCAATGCAGGAAAGAAGCTTGTCGGCAAGGTGCCGCAATGGGGAATACTTACCGGTGTGCGTCCCGCAAAGCTCGCTCTTCAGGAGCTTATGAACGGTGCTACAAAGGCAGAGGTTCGCTCAATATTCACAAAGGAATACTTCGTGAATGCAAAAAAAGCGGCACTTGCCTGCGATACAGCATATCTCGAAAAGAAAATCATCGCCGTCGCACCGGAAAACGCCTGCAGCATATATATTTCCATACCTTTCTGCCCATCAAGATGCAGCTATTGCTCGTTTGTATCATACACTTCGCCTAAGCTTTTGGGGCTTCTTGACGGATATCTCGAGCAGCTTTGCCGAGATATAGCCGAGCAGGCGGCTCTTATTAAGTCACTCGGTCTCACCGTGGCGACAGTCTATATTGGCGGAGGAACGCCAACGACTCTCAGCGCCACTCAGCTCGAAAAACTTCTTTCCGTTATATCCGAAAATGTAGACATGTCGGGAGTTGAAGAATTTACCGTTGAGGCTGGTCGTCCCGATACAATAACCAAAGAAAAGCTTGAGGTTATAAAGAAATACGGCGCTACACGCATCAGTATAAATACGCAGACGCTCAATGATGAGGTGCTTGAGCTTATAGGAAGAAAACATACAGCCGCTGATTTTTACCGCGCGTTTGAGCTTGCCAGAAGCATCGGCATACCGCAGATAAATACAGACCTCATTGCGGGGCTTCCGGGTGAAGGCTTCGGAAGCTTTTCATCAACAGTTGACGAGATGACACGACTGCATCCGGAAAATCTCACGGTACACACGCTGTGTATAAAAAATGCGGCAGATTTTTCGCAGAAGCGTTCATATATATATGACAGAGGCGAAAATGTAGCCACCAAGCTTGTGGACTATGCGCATCTCGCAGTCAAAAATGCCGGGTATATTCCTTATTATATGTACAGGCAGAAAAATACCGTGGACAATCTTGAAAATGTAGGCTTCTGCCTGCCGGGTTGCGAAGGAAAATACAATATATACATGATGGAAGAGATACATAGCATATTTGCCATAGGAGCAGGTGCCGTCTCTAAGCTTGTAGACAGAAAATCAGGCAAAATTGACAGGATATTTGAATACAAATATCCTTATGAATACCTTTCGGATGAAAATGAACAGCGTGAAAAGGACAAAAAAGAGAAAATAATCAGCTTTTATAATAATATCAGTTAAAAACAGGAGGTTATTTGATGATACAGCATAGTCTGAAATTTGCTGATCAGGAAGAAATGAAGAGCTTTGTTTTGGATTGTGAAAGCAAATACGAAGCTCAGGTCAGAAACGCGGCAAGAGAAATCTGCAAAAACAGGGAAGAGCGCTTTATAATGCTCTCGGGTGCATCCTGCTCGGGAAAAACAACCACATCATTTATCCTCGAGGATGAAATGAAAAAATTCGGAAAAACCGCCAAAATCATATCGATTGACGACTTTTACCGTAGCAGAGACGATATTTCCAAAGATAAAATACCGAATTATGAAGCGGCATCCGCCATAGATCTGAATTATTTTGTTATTTGCATATCCGATATTCTCGCAGAAAAGCCTGCAAGGCTTCCGAAATACGATTTTCAGCTCGGAATGCGGAGCGGATATACCGACTACCATCCGAGCAGAAACGAATTTATCGTATTTGAAGGAATACAGGCTATGTATCCCGAGATAATGTCGCTTCTTCCGAAGAGAGCAACCAGGGCAATCTATATAGGAGTGCACGATAATATTTCGGCATACGGAAGTTATTTTGAAGCAAGAGAAATACGTCTTTTCCGTCGTATTGTGCGTGATTTTTACTTCCGCGGTGCATCGGTCTCGCTTACAATGAAGCTGTGGGACGGTGTTGCGAAAAATGAGGATGAAAACATTTTTCCAAATGCCAAAAATGCCGATTTCTTTATAAATACGCTCATGCTTTATGAAATAAATGTCATAAAACCATATATTTTAGATAAAAAAATGTATGATTTTTCGGTCAAGAATGAAACTGAATTATACAAATTTTTTGAAGAAAAATTCAAAAACGTACCTGTGATTCCGTCGTCGCTTGTGCCGGAAAACTCTGTTTTCCGTGAATTTATCGGTCGCTGACCGTTATTTAAGGAGATTTTCAAGGTGGAAAAGCAAAAAAAAGCCCCTCGAATGATGTCGGGCGTTGTAATACTCATGTTTTCAAATATGCTCGTGAAGCTGATGGGGCTTTTTTTCAAAATTCCGCTTCATTCATATCTCGGGGATCTCGGAATGGGATATTTCAATGTGGCGTATAATATATTTGTTACGCTTTATATGATATCTACAGCCGGACTTCCTATAGCTATTTCCATAATGGTATCTGGCAGCAGGACGCTTGGCAGAAAAAAAGAAGTGCGCCGAATATTTACGACAGCACTGTTGCTTTTTGTTGCCCTCGGTGTAGCAGGGACTTTGATAATGGTTCTCGGTGCAAAGCCGCTTGCCACTTTGATGGGCAGTCGTGACAGCTATTACTGTATAATCACAATAGCACCAACACTTTTCTTTATCTGCGTTTCCAGTGCCATAAGAGGCTATTTTCAGGGTCATCAGAACATGACGCCCACAGCGGTTTCCGAAGTTATTGAGGCGATAGGTAAGTTTGCCATAGGCATTGTCCTTTGCAAATATGCGATATCATGTGGATACAGCATAGAAATAGCGGCGGCATATGCCATAGCCGGAATCTGCATAGGTGTAGGCACCGGAATGGTTTTTCTTATATCGGCAAAGCTTTTCCATAAGCAGAATTACGGTTATCTCATAATAGAGGAAAGCAATGAATGTATGCCGCAAAAAGCCATATTCAGAAAGCTTGTTTTAACAGCTGTTCCGATAACCATAAGTGCGGTTGCGCTTAATCTAACCGGAATTATAGATTCCGTTACGATAATAAACTGTATGAAATCATACACATCAACACCTATAGCGGAGGCGGCTTACGGAAATTACAGCACTCTTGTAGTAACACTGACACATTTGCCGTCAGCACTTATAGTGCCGATAGCATCTGCATTGACGCCGGCTCTTGCTTCCACGAGGGCTGAAAAAAATACGGAAAAATCCATGAAAGCAATGAACGCATCGCTTAAGTTTGCCGCTATAATATCTATTCCTTGTGCTATCGGAATGTCAATATTATCAAAGCCGATACTTGCAATGCTTTTCAGGAAAAAGGCAGAATCGGTCAACAGTGCGGCACCGCTTTTGTCAATTCTTTCAATATCGGTATTTTTTACCGCGATGCTGACGATAACAAATTCAATACTCCAGTCTCATAGGCTTGAAAGAAAACCGATAATATCGATGCTTTGCGGTGCGGCTGTAAAGCTTGTGATTAATTTTATTCTTATAAGCATACCTCAAGTAGGAGTTTACGGAGCGCCAATAGGAACAGTAATCAGCTATTTTGTAATGGCGGTTTTGAATTTCTGCTTTGTTGCCAAGTATGTGCATCTTGATATAAAAATATTGAAGTCATTTTTCAGACCGTTTTTGGCAACACTTGCTTCAAGCGTATTTACAATAACCTCGTTTAAGATTATTGATAAAATATCACGCCAGTCCGTTGCGACATTATCTGCAATTCTTATAACTGTAGTTGTTTACTTTATTTTGCTTTTTGCAATGAAGATTATTGTGAAAGAAGAACTTATGATGCTGCCGAAAGGCGAAAAGATTTGCAGATTTCTCGGTAAGCTCGGTATGAAGAGCTTTACGTGAAAATGCCAATATCGAAAGCCTTTATGAAGCATACATCATCTATGGCATGAAAAAAGCCCGTTTTCGGGCTTTTTTATATATTTCTATTCCCTCAATTATACAAAATTTTCCTTTTGTATAATTGCATACATTGAAAGAGCCGCACTTCCCGCATGGTCGTGCGGTGTCTGCAATTAAATTACAAAAGGCAGATTTTGTATAAAAGTCGGTGACTACTCTGCTAACCAAGCGCATAGCAGGCATGCACAAGCTCCTATTCCCGCGTCCCTATTCCGGAGGAAATCCGAACCGATTTGAGAAATCTGACAAGTCACACATGGTTATTACTGTGTGTGACTAAGTATTAGTTATTACTTACCGCATGCACGCATGCGCGACAAGTCAAGCTGAATCGAGCCGCGATTCTTTTGCTTGATAAGCGTCTCGCAAAAATGCGCACATGCGGTTGACTGTATTCAGCGTATCATACACGGACTTTGTTTGTCAATACCGTTTTTGTGAAGTTTTTGTGAACTGTTTCCCTCGCGTTACGCATTATAACGCTATAACTGCGTATTGTCAAGGGGACAGTATTTTCTATGTTTGTCGGTTTTTCTCTTTGAGAAAATCTGCGTCCTTTTCCTTGACAAGCCTTGTTATACCGTTGTTTTTGTTTGCGCCGAGGGGAAACTGTTTTGTTTGCTTGTGTGAGTAGCGGAGGGAGAACCCCAAACCGCTAACTCCTGCTTCCGACTTCTCTGCTCCCCCCAGCTTATTGTATTTTTACGCTCTGCGTATTCGGGTATTTCAAGGGCTTATCGGCTTTTCAGTGTATTCGAAGCCTGCTTTTTCAACCGAACTTTCCGAGAGCGGTTATTTTTTTGGTTTTGAATGTTGTTTTACTCTTGAAATTACAAAATGCGGCTATCGCCTGTAATGCGTCTAAAACGCGTTATAATGCTTTTTGCTGTATTTGCAGTATCCGAATACTGCCAACACCGTAAAAAACGCTCTGACCCTGTTTATTTTTTGCAAGAAAGATATATCTAACCATGTTCAAGCGTTCGAACATGGCTATTTTTCTTTTTCTCGGTATAAAAACTTCTGCCTTTACTGCCTGCGTATTGTCAAACTTACTGCGAAACCGTACCGTGAAAGAATTATACTTTTTGCTTATTCGATGCTTGTTTCTGCTTTTGTTTTGTTGTCCGCTGCGCGTCTTCCGTCAAAGCATGTGCGCCGCGAAAGCTGATACATGCGTGCGCATACCCACGCATAAAGCATTGCAGACGCACCAATTCAGGCAATGCCGAGCGCGAGCGGACAAGGCGGCTATTGCTTTTCCCTATGGGAAAGACTTTTTATTTGCTTGCTATGTAAAGCTTACTGCGAAACCGTACCATGAAAGAAATATACTTTTTGTCACGCCGATACTTGCGCCAGCTTATCCTTGAACGGCGACATTTTTCCGCAATCGGATGTTGTCGCTGTTCCGATACTTGCGCCAGCTTACCCTTTACCGTCACAGAAATGCAACTTGCCGTTTGCGTTTGCTTCTGCTTTTCGGCTTGATTTGAAAGACGGTTTTTCCCTTGCTGTTTTGCCTTGCCTGTTGTCCAAATTTCGACAAATCTGAAAACTCTGACATGGCTATTACGTTGTCAGAGTAAATATATATAGCTATAATTTCGCGCGCACGAGAAAAGGCTGAGCATGCCTTGAAGCTATGCTCAGCCTTTGCTATGGACGGGACTTTGACAGGACATTGTTAGTACAAAATCTCGTCCCTTTTGTATAATTGCATCCATTGAAAGAGCCGCACTTCCCGCTGGTCGTGCGGTGTCTGCAATTAAATTACAAAATGCAGATTTTGTATAAAAGTCGGTGACTGCTCTGATAACCAAGCGCATAGCAGGCATGCACAAGCTCCTATTCCCGCGTCCTTATTCCGGAGGAAATCCGAACCGATTTGAGAACCACTCACATATTTTAACCTGCGGTTAATTTCATATTGAATGACAGTCTCTTTACTTTCGCGCAATTCGTTGCTATAATATAATCGGAAGCAGGCGTCAGCTTATCTTAATTTTCAAGGAGACATTTATGAAAATAACAATAGGTGCCAATATCAAAAGCTTGCGGCAGAAAAAAGGAATCACACAGGATGAGCTTTCTGCGGCAATGAATGTCAGCTCTGCGGCTGTAAGCAAATGGGAGCGCGACGAAACTTATCCCGATATCACCCTTTTGCAACCACTGGCATATTATTTCGGCGTGAGTCTTGATGAACTCATGGGATATAATAAGGAAAAAATTCAGGCTGATATCGATAACACAGTCGAATTATATCTGAAATCATATCTAAAAATCGGTGCCGAAAAGACCCGCGAATTCATCACTAAGGCTTATAGTGACTATCCCAATGACTATCGGATAATGAATTATTATATGTGGAATATCGCAGGCGATGCGGCTGATAACGACCCTGCTGTTCTTATCGCGCATAAGGATGAGCTTCTCGGCATTTGCGACAAGATAATTGATGGCTGTACTGATGAAAATATTCGTCTCGGCACTTGGAATATGCGCGCAAAAATTTTGCACGCTGAAGGAAAAACAGACGAGGCACTGAATATATATAATGCAAAATTTACTAATTGGTATGGCACTTGCGGTCAAAAAAGCGAACAACTGTTTGCAAAAGACACAAGCGAATATTATTTCCATGTACGAAAAAACATGTATGAGCTTGCGGAATTTGCGGCAGATAAATTCGGCAGAAAGGTGTTCTTTGACTCTTCCCTCTCTATGGATGAAAAGGTGAAGCACGCCATTCACTGCGGAGATTTGCTGCTGAATGCATTTGAAGAGACCGAAGAAGCATTTTTCCTTATGATAGCCGAATCTTTTCTCGGCAGAATAGAAAACGATTTATGCTACCGTGGCGGCACGGATGAACAGGTCGCGGCAATACAGGAAAAATATCTTTTTGCCGCATCACTGCTGACCGAACGCACGAAAAAAGAAGATACGCTTTACCATGCTTTCTACGATTGCCGCCCTGTGGAACGGCGCGAAAAGCCGCTTATTGATTTGATTACAGATTTGCGTATGAACGCAAAAAGCGGCAGGCGCGCCGAGCTTCTGAAAAATCCGAAGTATGCAGATGCTCTGAAAAAATACATCAAAAGTTAATAATTACAGCAAAAAGACAGACCTTGGTCTGCCTTTTTACATTACTTTATGCACATCAATAAAATCACAAGTATGCCAAGCGCTATTCTGTACCAGCCGAACACGGTGAAATCATGCTTTTTGATATATCCCATGAGGAATTTTATCACTGCCACAGAGACAAAGAATGCCACTATAGTGCCGACCGCAAGTATTATTGCCTCTTCCGCCGAAAAATGCAGCCCGAATTTGGCAATCTTTATCGCGCTCATGCCGAACATTACGGGGACGGCAAGGAAGAATGTAAATTCCGCCGCCGCAACTCTCGATACGCCGATGAGCAACGCTCCTATTATTGTAGCGCCGCTGCGCGATGTTCCCGGGATTATGGAAAGCACCTGAAAAAGCCCGATGAGCAACGCCGTATAATAGCTGATATCTCCGAGCGTTTCCACTTTCGGAGTTCTCTTTTTGTTCCATGCCTCGATTATAATGAAAGCTATGCCATAGAAAATCAATGCTATCGCAATGACAAGCGGCGTATGCAGATGAGCCTCAATATAATCATCGAAAAGCAGCGTTACCACAGCGCCCGGAATGCATGCCACAACTACCTTGAGCCATGTGGAAAATACATCTTTTCTGAAAACGGGCTGTGATTTATCCTTGAACTGAAACGGAAACATTTTATTCCGGAAAAGCAGGACAACGGCAAGTATCGCGCCGAGCTGGACAACATAGAAATACATCTCCTTGAAGCTCTCACTCATATCAAGCGTGAGAAATTCGTCAACAAGGAGCATATGTCCCGTACTGCTTATCGGAAGCCATTCCGTTATTCCCTCGACTATACCGAGAAAAACGGATTTTAATATCTCAATAAAACGCATTGTGAAAAATTCCTTCCTTAAATGCAATAATCACATTGTTTATTTATTATCGGAGCTTTTATCTTCCGTTTCGTTTGAGCCGCTCTTTTTTTCAGTCTGCTTTACATCATCGCGGGAATACTGCTTTACCGTCTGCGCCTCGAAAAGGCGGACTTTCACGAGCCCCGCAAGAGGATTTATTTCACAAACTGTTCCGATTCCGTCCGGAGTCACGACCTCACTGTCAAGCTTCGGTGTCCTTTTCAGCTCCTCCTCATATACTTCATGCTCATATCGCAGGCAGCACATGAGTCTGCCGCAGGCACCGGAAATCTTCTGCGAATTGAGCGAAAGATTCTGTTCCTTTGCCATCTTTATAGATACCTGAACGAAATCGGGCAAAAATTTTTTACAGCAGAAAGGCCTGCCGCAGACGCCTAATCCGCCGATGAGCTTTGTCTCGTCGCGTATGCCTATCTGACGAAGCTCAATTCTTGTTTTGAATACAGCCGCGAGGTCTTTTACAAGCTCGCGGAAGTCGATTCTTCCGTCGGCTGTGAAATAGAAAATCAGCTTTGTATTATCAAAGGTATATTCCACATCGACAAGCTTCATTTCAAGCTTTCGTGCGGCAATCTTTTCCATGCAAACAGCAAACGCTTCCCTTTCCTTTTCCTTATTTGCATTATAGCGTTCCATATCGGCAGATGTCGCTATTCTGACGACGGGGCGCAGAGGCAAAATTACCTTTGACGCATCTACAATACGATTTGCAATCGATACATACCCGAATTCCAAACCGCGGGCTGTTTCCACTATAACTTTGTCATCGGTGGTACATGCCGTGCCCTGTGGGTCAAAGTAGTATGTTTTTCCATTCTCTTTGAATCTAACACCCACTATTTCATAGGAGGTTTTTTCCTCTGCGGTTACGTTCTCGCTATCTATATTCTCTCTATTCATATTATTCTCCGTTTTTATATATTATTCCATAACATGGAGGCAAGCACTGCCAGGGACAAGGTGATATTTACATTTGATTGCTGAAGAAGCGCCGTTTTCATGACAGCTTCAGAACATTTTATTGCGCTGTCAACGCCGATATTGCATGATATCCTGCTCATCTCATCAAGAGTAAAAAAGTTCATGTCATCACTGTTTTTCACTGAATAAGCGATGACATCGGCATATGCCCGCGTAAGGCATGAGCAGACCTTCAGAAGAAGCTCCCGCGAGTTTATCTTATCGCTGAATATTTTGAGAAAATCAAAATAGGAGATCTCTTCATTTTTGGAATTTTGCGCCGAGACGACAGAACGCGCAATATCGTAAGCTTCCCTGTCCAGCGTTTTTTCCGTTAAAAGCTCTATCGTTTTTCCTATGCTGCCGGATGCATTGCGTACAGCAAAATGAAGCGACTCCTCATCATATGCAATGCCGATTTTCTTTATATATTCCTCGATTTTCGGCGCTTCAAAAGCCTGCATTATTATTTTTTGTGTTCTCGAACGAACCGTGGAAAGCAGCTTTTCCGAATTTTCGCAAATCAGGAATATATACGTATGTGAAGGCGGCTCCTCTATGATTTTAAGCAATGCATTCTGTGCCTGAAGCGTCAGAGCATCGGCTTTATCAATGATATACGCCTTGAAATCAAGAACAGACGGGGTAAGCGAGGCGGTGGCAAA
>ULNE01031638.1_pt1 | contig 12453 bp, 10 predicted proteins | sample 1951831 | NCBI WGS metagenome assembly ULNE01 (sample SAMEA4835568, study PRJEB28245) | human gut metagenome | biome: gut microbiome; material: fecal sample | place: Denmark | collected 2008 | reverse complement strand
GAAAAGTACGATAAAAGAAAAGTTTCTTTACGTTTCTTCGCGGGCATCAGCGCGAAAACCCCCGAGAGTGGCTCTCGGGGGTTTGCAGCTTTCATTTATTTCTGTTTTATTCTTTCGCGGAATTTCACGGGGACTGCAGTCTCAATGAGTTCTATGCCGCACCTGTCGGCAAGACGGCGCGCCTCATCGTAATTATCGGCAAGCCCTACCGTGTCCGGACTGTGCGCATCACAACCGAAGATAGCCTTTGAGCCTTCGCGCGCGGCTATGCGAAAAAAGCTCTCCGACGGATAATACCTGCTGTCGCGCAGTCCCAGCCCGTTTATCTCGAGCGGCATGCCATAGCGGTTTGCCTCGCGGCACAGGTGCGTCATCTGCTCCTCATATATATCCTCGTCGCCGGAAAATCTGAAAACATCGGGATGTGCCAGATAGAAATATTTTCCCGTGCGTATTCCTTCACATACCTGCGAAACATATTTTTCGAGCAAGGCGGCATCATTTGTTTCGGTAAAGCAGAAATGCGCGTCCTTCTCGTTATCGAGCGCGTGCTGACCGAGTATCATATAGTCATAGGGCATAGATGAAAGCATATCATATGTCTTACCGAAAATATCAGGATAATATTCCGTTTCATAACCGATATACAAATGTATATAATCGCGAAATTCCTCTCGCAGAGCGGAAATCGACTCAATATAGTCTCTCTGCTTCTCCGGCTTCATGCGGAAATTTGAGTAGAAGCCGCCGTCGAAGCACTGCGGTGAATGGTCGGAAAATCCGAGCGCTGTCAAGCCCGCCTTTATTGCGGCAATAACGTATTCCCTGTCCTCGCCTGCGGCATGATTACAGCGCTTTGTATGCGTATGAAAATTTGCAAGCATTTTAAATCCTTCTTATGCGGTTCAATTATTTTTCCTCACAGTCAAAGCAGGCAATAAGCGGGCGAACATCGGGTGCCTCAAGAGTGATATTCACATTTTCCAACGCGAAATTCTTCGCATAGCGCACGGTGAAGCCGTGACCTGCGCTCAGTCCGTGCCTGTCATATTCGGGATAGCGGTTATCTATCGGGCGCGGGCACCCGGGAATCTCGGAGAAGCCTCCCGCGAGAGTGAAATCGCAGTTTTCAAAGAGGATATTTTCCATTATCTGCTCGGGAGACTGACCGACAGCCATGACCTCGCGGATATTCTTTGTATAGCTGAAAGGATAGGCGCGGTCAAAGCGCATATCGCGGAAGGTGACATTCTTTATGCCGCTTTTGCGGACGGGCGCACCGCCGCGCGGCAGTCTGTTTCTCGCGCCCACAGTGATGTATACAGGCGCACCGACATCCGTCATATCTATGCGCTCAAAAGTGACATTTTCGACTTCAGCGCCGTCCACCGTCTCAAGCGAGATGCCGCAACGGTTGACATTCTTTATCGCGCAGTCGGAAATATGTGCATTTTTCAGACAATAATAGGTGTCAGTGCCGAATTTGATACCCGAAGCAAGGCTCTGAATCATCATATCCCATACATCGATATTGTAGCAGCCGACAGGGTCGGAGCTCTTGAAGCAGAGACCGTCATCGCCTGCCATTATGTTGCAGGAATATATCGTCATGTCATGGCAGTCCACAGGGTCTATGCCGTCGCGGTTCGGCGTATTCATGCAGTCGAGATTCAGATGGTGCATCACGATATTCCCCGAGGAAAGCGGAACGACAGTCCAGAAGGCACTGTTTTTGAAGTTGATATTTTCTATCGTGATATCCTTGGAATATGTGATGTAAACAATATCGGGGCGGGCATCGAGTGCGCGTCTGTCGCTCACGGGGTCATTCATCTTGAAGCGGTAGAGCCCGTTTCCGTCGAGCATACCGCCGCCCGTGATACGGATGTTCTTTATTTTTTCGCCGTAAATAAGTCCTCTGCCGAGCTGACGCACCGCACAAAGGCTCGTTCCCGGCTCGCGGAGCGGATATTCGCCATGGTCCTGCGTTCCGAGGAGCGTCGCGTCGCGGTCAACGAAAAGCGTCATGTCGCTTCTCATTTCTATCTGACCGGAAAGATATGTGCCCGAGCCGATATAGACCGTGCCGCCCGTATATTCCGCCGCATAAACGGCTTTCTGGATAGCGGCGGTATCGAGCGTTTTTCCGTCGCCGACAGCGCCGTAGTCGCGCACATCGAAGATTTTGCCTGTCGGCGCAATACGGCAGAAATCCGGCGCGTCATATATCCTTATGCGGTTGATACAGAGCTTGTCCTCGCAGGAATAAGCGAGGCGGCAGGCAGAATCAATCTTTGAAGCAAAAGCAAAATCCTCGGCGCGCACGGCACCGTCCGCCATCAGCGTATAAACTCCGCGGACAGTGTCGAGCGTTATCTTCAGATTTGTCCAGTTTGCGCATGGATAGTACATCCATTCGTTGAGCCCGCCGTAAATGCGCTCCCATTTGTCGCCGTTTGTGGCGTAGAGATTGTTTTTATAGAGTGCTATGCGAAGAGCGACATTTCCCTTTTCATCCGTTATCTCGGGCGCGAGCGCGAAGCCCTCGCCCATCACTTTCACCTTTGTTTCCACGGTGAGAATGCCCGCAATCGCGGGGAAAGCATACGCAAGCGAAGCGCTGCCGCCGTTATTTGCCGAGAGCGTCAGACTCTTGTCCGCGGCGAAAGGATAAGCCTCGATTTCCGCCTTTGTGTTTTCGCCGGTGGTGACAAAATCGCTTTCCTCGGCGAAATCCTCGTTTACGGCATAAACCTCCGTATCATCCTCGATGAGCAAATTGTCCACGCCGAGCTCGCCTATATGCGCGATGAACTTCACGCCGCGCGCGTCGGTCTCGGAAACGGGCAGAGCCGCAGCGGCGCGGCGGCAGCCGAGCCATGCGTCAATTTCAGCGGCGTCTCTGTCGAAAACAAGCCTTACACTGTAATCCTTCCCTGCCTCGAAATCGCCTATTCTGACCGATTTCTCGCGGGAAGCCGCGTATATTTCACCCATATCAAAGACTATGCAGGCGATGACGCCGCTTTTGCCATAGACGGCGCATGTCATATATTTGCCGTTTTTCTCGGCGGGGGTAATCTTCGCGCTTATCACAACGCGGCGACCGAAATCGGGCATTTCGCAGATGATGCAACCCTTTGACACCGCCGCATACTTATCGCGCGGGTCGTCCGCACGCTCCCTGAGCGTGACCTCGCCTACGGTCTCAAGCCCCTCGGGTATACCCTCGTTGAAAACCTCGCTGTAATAACGGCGGTATTCGCGGGGAATATATGCCGGCGGAAAAGCACGGCAGGCGGGCGTTTCCGGCAGGGGCTTCTTTTCCTCGCCCTCAGCAGGAACGGCAAGCACGAAGAAATGGTCATATCCCTCTCCCGCGAAGCCGTCGATATGAACAAGCGCGCCTTTCGCGTATTTCTTTCTGTATATCGCATATACGGCGCCGCTCTCAAGCGTTATTTCTCCCTCGGCGCGGGCAAAATCCGCAAGGCACACGGGCGTGGGGATATTTTCGTTTATCGCGACATAGATATCGCACTCGCGCTCGGTATAGAAATCAACCTCCTGCTTATCATCAAATCCGTCGGCGGCGGAGTTGAAGGTGCGTATGTAATCCGCGCCGAAAAGCACCTCGGGAGCAGATTTCACTCGAGCATCGCAATTTGAATAGATTTTGGCGCCGACAGCAAAATCCGGCTCCACGCTGTACCAGCCGCTCGTATCCCAAGGGGAAACGAATCGGCTTGTTATCGGTGAAGCGGGGACAAACGCCCCGTCGCTTATTCTGTTTGTATATTCAGACATATTGAGCCTCCGTAAAAATATCAATTCCGCTTTATTTTATCATAACTTTTCCGCCTTGTCTATACCGAAAGCGAAAACTTTTTTATTCGGCGGAAAAATACATCGCAAAGGCAACGGAAAAATACAATGAGGTAATCCTTGTCTTTTGCCGAAAACACTGCAAACCCTGCAGCGGAAAGCGGAACCGAAATCGGCTCCGCTTTCCGCTTTTGTATTTTATACAGGTGTATTATTTATTTATACATTTGTATATTATCTTCTTTTCTTCGGTCTTTTCCTTTTTCCGTAGCTTTTTTCCGCGAATTTACCTCCGAGCATGGAAAACCCCGCGGCACCGACGGCGCTTATCGCGTAGGCAAGCGGCGAAACAGGCAGAGAGAAGGCAAAGCAAAGCAGTATCATCAGCGCGGCAAGTGACAGCCCTACTGTCAGTCCGCAGAGTACGCCCTTTTCTCCATACATTTTCGATGCGAGACATCCTCCGACAAATGCGGCGGCGGCAAGTGCAATATATGCGAATATCGCCGATACCTTTTCGGGATCGTCAAACCTCAGCGCGGCAAAGCAGAATATCGCGGCAAGCACCGTTCCCGCCACAACAGCTGTTCCCAGTGCTTTTGCGACGGTAAGAAGCATGCCGGATTTTTCATTATGTGTATTTGATTTTTGCATATTTCAGTCCGCCCTTCTTTCTTGTTGCTAATATATATGCACCCCGTGAAAGAATTATGAATAAACTTCCTTCCGCCTTGACTTGTGCATACGGATATGTTATACTTAGCTTAACAATACATAAAATGCGGAGGGGATTTTTTATGAAAAAATTAAAAGTTATATGCATAGGTGCCGGCGGCAGAGGCAGAGGCTATTTCAACATTATGAGCGAACAGCCCGATAAATTCGAGCTTGTCGGCGTTGCCGACCCGATAGATGCCGCACGTGATGTTTTCATCCGCTCCTTCGGAATACCGGAGGAAAACAGCTATCGTTCATGGAAAGAAATTCTCGACCGCCCGAAATTTGCGGATATCGCCGTAATCTCGACTCTCGACGATATGCACTATAAACCCGCAATGAAGGCTATCGAGCTCGGCTACGACCTGCTTCTCGAGAAGCCTATCGCACAGACGGTAGAAGAAATTTCGGATATCGCCAAAGCGGCACATAAAAAAGGCACCAGAGTCATAGTCTGCCATGTCCTCCGCTATACTCCTTTCTATAAAAAGGTAAAGGATATCGTGGACAGCGGCGCGATCGGCGAAATAATGTCCGTGATAGCACTCGAGAGAGTGCAGAATATTCATTACAGCCACAGCTATGTCCGCGGCAACTGGCACAGTGAAAAGGAATCCACACCCATGCTTCTCGCAAAGAGTTGCCATGATATAGATATCATCCAGTGGCTGCTCGGCAAAACCTGCAAAAAAGTCTCCTCTTTCGGCGATCTCACATATTTCAAAAGTGAAAATGCACCCGAGGGCGCACCCGTAAGATGCGCCGACGGCGGTTGCCCCATCGCCGATACCTGCCCCTACAACTGTATCAAGCTCTATTATGATGACAAGAAAAATCTTTGGTTCCGCCGTGCCGCGGCAAAGGGCATTTCCGAAACCACTTATCCCACCGATGACGAGGTTATGGAAGCACTGAGAACTACGGATTACGGTCTCTGTGTTTTCCATGCCAATAACGATGTTGTCGACCATCAGGTAGTCGATATGCTTTTCGAAGGCAATGTGACGGCAAGCTTCACGATGAATCCCTTCAACGGCGGCGGCAGAGCCATTCATCTCTTCGGAACAGAAGGCGAGCTTGTAGCCGAGGCAAACGACACCGCGATAAGAGTATTCAGCTTTGCCACAAAGAGCTGGAGAGAGGTTCCCGTTGTCGAAACGGATGAATCGATTCTCGGCGGTCACGGCGGCGGTGACCAGGGCATGATAGCCGATCTCTACGAATATTTCAACGGTATATATAACGGCTGTTCCGTTGCCGATATATCGGTTTCCGCGGCAAACCATCTCATCGTTTTCGCCGCAGAAAAGGCAAGACATACGGACACGGTAGTCGATGTGGATGAATATTTCAGAGAATTCGGACTTGAAAATATCTACAGATAAGCAAAGCCAAGCCGGCTGGTTTTCAGCCGGCTTTATTTTGCTCTGTCGAAAAATATTTGAAAAAATGTGAAAAAAGACTTGATTTTTCATTCGGTATATGATATAATAACACACGCCGAATGAAATGGCCCTTTGGTCAAGCGGCTAAGACATCGCCCTCTCACGGCGAAAACGGGGGTTCGATTCCCCCAGGGGTCACCAGTAAAAACAAATCCGAACTATTTCGCAGGTCGAAATCGGTTCGGATTTGTTTTTTTCTGTGAGTATTCTTTTTTATAAATTCCCGTATTCTTTTATTCTCTCTGCGAGATTTTCGGCGCTGCAGGAAGAGTTCAGAAAGCCGGAGCTTCCTATGACAAACATATCCGCGCCCGCCGTTTTGAGTCTGACGAGATTTTCGGCGCTGACATTTCCGTCCGTTTCGAGCGGCATTTCGGGATAGCCCGCCGAAATGAAAAGCTGCCTTGCGCGCGCCGCCTTATCTATCATCGGTTCTATCAGCTTCTGCCCCGCAAAGCCGGGGTTTATTGTCATAAGGAGAAAACCCGCGGCAAAAGGAAGCGCTTCTTCTATTGCCGCAAGCGGTGTTGCGGGATTTATCGCAACATACGGAAGCCCTCCCGCTTCGCGGATTCTGTCCATGGCGCGGCAGAGATGATTTGTGCTTTCCGCATGAACGGAAACGATATCGCCCTCTCTTATCGGGAACCATTTAATTTTGTCCTCGGGCTTGTCTATCATCAGATGAATATCAAGCGGGAGCGGCGAGATTTCGCGGAGATATCGGCAATAATCCGTGCCGAGAGTGAAATTCGGCACAAAAGAGCCGTCCATTATATCTATATGCAGACCGGCGATGCCGTTTTCTTTGAAAATTTCGCAATATCTGCGTGTGTCGTCGGGCTTGACGCACATCATGGAGGGATAAAGTCTGTTCATTGTTTCCTCTTGATTCTCTTTTTTTCTTTTATTGCCGCCACGGCACGGAAATACATACCGACAAGCGTATCCATGAGAAATATGGCGAGCGCTATCGAACCTGCGATAAGCAATGTCTGCGAAAGCGCGGCGCTTGCTTCCCTGTCACGCAGTATGAGCAGATGTGCCGTTCTGTAAATCATAAAGCCCGGCACAAGCGGCAATATGCCGCCGAGAAGAAACGATGTGACAGGTGCTTTCAGAATTCTCGCGAGAATCTGAGCTATGAGATCAACTGCAAGTATCGGTAAGAAATTTGCCCAGAAAACACCGGAGTCGGTATATAATTTAAGTGCAACATATATTGCCCAGCAGATCATCGCATTTGCGGCGCAGGGTATAATATGCTTTTTCGGAATGGCAAATACGATACCGAAGCCCATCATCGAAATGAATACAAAAATGCACTGAATAAAATTCAGCTTGCCGGAATCGAAATTGATACCCGAGGTCAGATCCAGCTTTGACCCGAGGAAAATGCCGACACCTACGCCAATCGCTATGGAAGCGGCGGCAAGGCTCGCTTCTATGGCGCGGGAGGCGGCGGAAAGATAGTCGCCGCAGAGCATATCGCGTATGGCATTTGTTATCGCAACACCGGGGACAAGCGGCATGATACAGCCTGAAATCACGGCGGATGTCAGAAGTGTGCCGATGCGCGGCAGGTAGCTCTGAAAAATAAAAGCTATTGCTATCGCCGCTATTGTGACGGTCAGCGCACAGAGTGTATCGGCGATGATATCCTTGCCGATGAGCGAGCGCAGAAAATAATTTACGAGCGCGAGAAAGAAGCCGCATACAAGCCCTGCGCCGAAATCGAGCATTCCTCCGCCGAAGGCGACAGCCATGCCCGCACAGGCAAACATAGTGCCGATTATCTTGAGCCACATGGGGTAGAGGACTTCTTTCAAAATGACGGCGAGCCTTTTTTCGGCTTCGTCGAGATCTATTCTTGCCGAGCAGAAATCGCGGGAAATTTCGTTTGCCTCGCAGACTCTGCTCATGTTTTTTCCGCCGTCGAGCGTTCTTTTTGTGATGGAAATGGAACAGACCTTCGGCTCCGAAAGCGTAAGCATGACGCCTGTCGGCAAAACAAAGGCGGAATAAACGGAAAATCCCGCCGTGGCAAGGATTCTCGTCATCGTATCCTCCACGCGGTGCGTTTCGGCACCGCTGCGAAGCATCAGCTCGCCTATATCGACTGCAAAATCCGCCAGCCTGCGGTAATATTCGGTATCAATAGTATCCATTTGTATCTCCGGACTCAGTGAGTGATAAATGCTGATTTTCTGCGGCAGATATTCGCCGCAATTTACCGTAAATATAATTTTATCACAAAATATTCAAAAAGTCCATACTATTTTGCAGAGATTTGGCGTATAATGCGGCTTTTTTTCAAAGCGCTTTCCGATATATTGTTAATAATATTAAAATATAATATAAAATTTTCTCTCAACCTATGGAAAAAACGGAAAAGATATGATATAATTACACTGGATTATAATAAAATCCCGAAAAATTACTTCCCGCACCCGAGAGGGGCGGAGATTTATATAGCATATCCCGAAAGGTGGGATCTCCCATGACAAAAACAAGAGAAACAGTAAAAAAATACACCATGCCGTGTATCGCGATGCGTGATACCGTCGCCTTCCCCGAAGTGCCGATAACACTCGAGGTATCAAGGCAGATAACAAAACGCGCGTGTGACTCCGCAATGAAAGCGGACGGAAGCATTTTCCTCGTATGCCAGAAGGACCCGACGGCGGATTCTCCCGAATCCGAACGCGACTTTTATGCAACGGGTGTGGTAGCAAATATACGCCAGCTTATCAAAGGCTCGCCGAACGGCTCCTACAGCGTGATAGCCGAGCCGAAATCGCGTGCCGAGCTTCTTTCCCTGTCAAAGGATAAATACATCACCTGCGAGGTGCTGGAAAAGAATATTTATCTCGAGGACGGAGGCGGCGTGCGTGCCGAGGCACTGATGCGCGATATCAAGGGGCAGGTGAATGCCCTGATGAAGCAGCTGCCGCGTTTTTCCCGCGAGCTGTGGCTCATCGTCAGCTCAATTAAAAGCGCGAGCCTGCTCTGCGATTTTGTTTCGGCAAACCTCGTGGAAAATATCGAGGATAAGCAGGCACTCCTCGCGGAATACGACCCCATGCGCAGAATGGAGCTTCTCCTGCTCATTCTGGAGCATGAGCGCGCCGTGCTCGCCGAGGAGGACGGCATAAACCGCAAGGTGAAAGAGCGCATAGACCGCTCGCAGAGGGAATATTTCCTGCGCGAGCAGCTCAAGGTCATTCACGAGGAGCTGGGTGACGGCGGCGAAGATGATGAGGATATAGAGGACTACTATAAGAAGCTCGATTCGGGCAGATATCCCAAAGAGGTTGCCGACAAGCTGAAAAAAGAGATACGCAAGCTCCGGCGCACACCCGTCGGCTCGGCTGACGGAGCGGTGCTCCGCGGTCATATAGAAACCTGCCTTGAAATACCCTTCGGCATAAGGACTCATGACCGCACTGATATTTCCGCCGTTCAGAAAATTCTCGATGCCGACCATGACGGGCTGGAAAAAGTCAAGGAGCGCATAGTCGAATATCTTGCCGCACTGAAGCTGAATCCCGAGCTGAAAAATCAGATTCTCTGCCTTGTCGGTCCTCCCGGAACGGGCAAGACCTCCATCGCTTCATCGATAGCGCGCGCCATGAACAGGCATTTTGTGCGCGTTTCGCTCGGCGGCATACGCGATGAATCCGATATCCGCGGACACAGAAAAACATATGTCGGCTCCATGCCCGGCAGAATAATAACGGGGCTTATCAATGCGAAAAGCTCAAATCCGCTGATGCTTCTCGATGAGATAGACAAGATGGCGAGCGACAGCCGCGGCGATCCCGCCTCGGCTATGCTTGAGGTGCTGGACGGCGAGCAGAATAAAAATTTCCGCGACCATTTCGTGGAGATGCCCGTCGACCTCTCGGATTGTCTTTTTATCGCCACGGCAAATTCGCTGAACGGAATACCTCTCCCGCTTATCGACAGAATGGAAATAATCGAGCTTCGCGCATACACGCGCGATGAAAAGCTCTCGATAGCAAAGCACCATCTCATTCCCAAGCAGGCAAAGCGCCACGGGCTGAACGGCAGAAGCTTCCGCATAGACGATGCCGCGCTCGGGCTGATGATAGACGAATACACACGCGAGGCAGGCGTGCGCTCGCTGGAGCGAAAGATTGCCCGCTGTGCGCGCAAGGCGGCAAAAACCGTCTCTCTCGGAGAGGCGAAGAGCGTGCGCGTGACGGCGGCAAACCTTGCCGATTTTATCGGAAATCAGAAGATGCCGCGCGAGAAAATCTCGGATTATGACGAGGTCGGCGTAGTCAACGGCATGGCTTATACCGAGACCGGCGGTGACCTTCTCAAGGTCGAAGTGCTCTCCTTTGAGGGCTCCGGCAAGGTAGAAATCACGGGCTGTCTCGGCGATGTGATGCGCGAGTCCGTGCATGCGGCGATAAGCTATATCCGCAGTCGTGCCGCAAGACTCGGCATAGATAGAGATTTCTATAAAAATAAAGATATACATATCCATTTTCCCGAGGGTGCAGTGCCAAAGGACGGTCCCTCGGCAGGTATCACCATAGCGACAGCGCTGGCAAGTGAGCTCACGGGCATTCCCGCGCGTCGCGATATCTCGATGACAGGCGAAATCACTCTTCACGGCAGAGTGCTCGCCATAGGCGGACTACGCGAAAAGACAATGGCGGCTTATCTCGCGGGCGTCCGTACGATACTCATTCCGAAGGAAAACGAGGCGGATATGGAGGAGATAGCGCAGGTGGTACGCGATAATGTGAAGATTATCCCCGTTTCAAGCGCCGACGAGGTGCTGCATATCGCACTCGCGGAAGATCCATTTGACCGCGAGGAAAGCGAAGTCTCCCCCGTCGGAGACGAGCATAAAAATGAGCTTATCCCGATAAATACGGCGCATAATCCCGAGATGAGTTGCTCCGTGCGGTAAGGCGGAGGCTTCACTTCAAAAAAACAAAAAAAGGAGCGCATGATGGCTATAAATACGCAGAATGTCTGCCTGAAAATGACGGCAGGCAGAAAGGATCAGTTCCCGCGGGACGCGCTCCCGCAGATAGCGCTCTCCGGGCGCTCCAATGTGGGCAAAAGCTCGCTTATAAATACCGTTCTCGGCAGAAAAAGCCTTGCCCGCACAAGCGCGGAGCCCGGCAAAACGATAACAGTGAATTTCTATGAGATAGATAAGAAATTTTATATCGTCGATCTCCCCGGTTACGGCTACGCCCGTCGCAGCGCCGAAGAACAGAAGAAATGGTCGGCTCTGACAAATGCCTATGTGTCGGAGGAAAAGCCCGATATGATAGTTCAGCTCATCGATCTCAAGGTGGGTCCCACAAAGGACGACTATATGATGCTCGACTGGCTCGCGACAAGCGGCATACCGTATATCATCGTGGCGACGAAGGCAGATAAGCCCAATAAGACAGACAAGGCGGCAAATCTCGCCGCGCTCTCCTCGCATCCCTATCTTGCCCCGCCGTATGCGCCCGAGAAGATAGCGGTCATTCCTTTCTCCTCACATACGGGAGAGGGAAAAAATGAACTGCTCTCCGTTTTTGAGAGCGTAATCAAAAAATAATTTGTCAGAGGATAAATAATGGATAAAATTTTAGTTTGGCTCCGCGAGTTTCTCGTGGCGATGCCCGCAGTTCTGCTTGCACTTTCGTTTCATGAGTTTGCGCACGGCTTCGTTTCGTGGAAGCTGGGAGACCCTACGGCACGAAATTTCGGCAGGCTCACATTAAACCCGCTGAAGCATATCGACCCGCTCGGCTTTATCTGCATGGCGCTCTTTCATTTCGGCTGGGCAAAGCCCGTGCCCGTAAACGCCCGCTACTATAAAAAGCCGCGCCTCGGCATGGCATTGACTGCCGCGGCGGGACCTGCCATGAACCTTTTGCTCGGCTTTTTCGGCATGGCTTTATTCAAGCTGCTCCTGCTTGTACCGACGGAGAGCGCTTTCATGGAGGGCTTCATGGGAGTTGCCATAGATATCGCCCGCTACTTCTGCCTGCTCAATGTCGGTCTTGCGATATTCAATCTCATTCCCGTGCCTCCGCTGGACGGCTCGCGCATTGCATTTATCTTCCTGCCGTCGAAATGGTATTTCGGCATCATGAGATATGAGCAGTATATCTATATCGGCTTTGTCATTCTCCTTTTCCTCGGCGTTTTCGATAAGACAATCGGCTGGCTCGATATACAGGTGCTTCGCGGTTTCGATGCTTTCTGGAGACTGATATTCGGATTTTAATAAACAGGATTTATTTGAATGGAACAGCTTGTTTTCAAGACGGAAATATACGAGGGTCCGCTCGATTTGCTTCTGGACATCATCGCCAAAAACAAAATGAGCATCTTCGATATCAAAATATCGCTCATATTTGAGCAGTATATGGCATATCTTCGCGAAATGCAGGAAATGAATATGGAAATAGCCGGCGAATTT
>ULNE01023205.1_pt1 | contig 12488 bp, 7 predicted proteins | sample 1951831 | NCBI WGS metagenome assembly ULNE01 (sample SAMEA4835568, study PRJEB28245) | human gut metagenome | biome: gut microbiome; material: fecal sample | place: Denmark | collected 2008 | reverse complement strand
CCCATTGTACTCATAGAGTCCCTCTTCATATACTCGAACGCCATTTTTGTAGAAACCGATATATGCAGGGTTGTTTTTGTCTGCAACGGGACCGTTCAGCATCTGGAGCTTGCCGTCCTCGCCAAACATATATTCACCTGCGGGAAGGAGACCGTTCGCCTGCTCTTCGTTGATTACAGTTGCCCATGTGATAAGAAGGTAATTATTTCTTGCAAAATAGTAATCGTCTCCGTACTTTACCAGCTTGTTGCAAGCCAGTACGCCGTCTTCTGCAAAATACATATATCCTGATTCGGAATCCTTAAACGGACCGGTTATCTTGGAAATCAGTCTGCCTTCGGAGTCGAATTCGTAGCCTCCGATATATGTTCCGACAAATGAAAGCGCGCGGATACCTATAGCAGCATAACCGTCATTTCCGAAGTAATATGTATCGCCGTCTATTTCACGCCATTCATTCTTGTAGTATCTCAGTGAGTAATAATAGCGCTTGCGTTCGACACCGCCTACAATCACTATTTCCCATGCACCGAGAACCTTGCCCTTGTCGCCCTCAACCTTGTATACGCGATTCTCTGCAAGAGTGAATGAACCTATGGGAGCATAGCCTGTTCTGTCATCAAAATAGTGAGTGTTGTCATCTATAACGACAAATCCTTTTTTCTGAATTCCGGACATATAGTATGTCCAACCGATACCATCGTGATAGAAGCCTGTAAACAGGTTGTCGGGTTGATATCTGCCATTCTCATCAAAGACATACATTACGCCGTCGATAGGATGCTGACCGGTTACCATTACGCCATTTACGAAATAATATGTATTATAGCACCAACCGTTTGCAAGTTCGTCTTCGGTATAGTATTTTCCGTCAACATATTTCCAAACTTTGATATTCACGCCGTTTTCGGCATAGCAGATATTACCTGTAGATACTTCACGGTAAAGCCCGCTGAAATTAGCAAAAGCAACTTTATATGCACACTTTGTGCATGAAATGAAGCCGTCGCTTCCGAGAACATATTCGTGCGAATCGCATATAGCTTTCTCTTTCATGTAGCTGTCAAGCTCTTCACCGTACTGACCGCGTTCCATGCAACGGATGGTGATTTTGCTGTAATCGGCTTCTACATAAAGATAGATGGAGTTGTAGTTGTCAATAATGCGTGCGAAATTGAAGTCGGGATTATTTGTAACAGAATATGATTTTTCTCCGGTAGAGCCGGAAATAAAATAAACAACGCCGTTTTCTTCATCGACCGCTCCGCCTGTCATAGGAAGCGTTCTTGCGTATGAGTGGTCGTGTCCGGAGAATACAAAGTCAATGCCTGCTTCTTCGGCAACGGAAGGAACCATCTCATGAATTTCATTATTACCGCCTGATGTGTTGGTGTAATACGGCGGCTGATGCATAACGAGAATCTTCCAAGCCGCATTTGATTTGGCAGCATCTTCTCTGAGCCATTCGAGTGCCTCGGCAAGTTCTGTTCTGTTGGATGTATAGTTGATTACCGCTATATAAACGCAATCATAAACAACGGAATAATGACCGCCGAATCCGTTTACGGGGAGATTGTAAATCAGCGATGACCTGTCTGCATTGGCATCTCCGGCAAACTCATGGTTGCCGAGAACATGGATGATATCGGTATCTCCGAGAGCATCGGCACCAAGCAGCTCGACTATTCCCATCCAGTATTCATAGCTTGTTGCGTCGTCAACAGCATCGCCTGTCTGTATGCCGAAATCATAGTCGCCTTCATTCAGCTGAGCCACGATTGCCTTTACCTGTGTGAGATCTTCTGTCTGGATATCGCCGAGCACGAAGAATTTAACTTTTCCGTCGCGGTCATCTGTCTTGAATGTATACTCATAGGACCATTGTATGCCGTCACCGACCTGATAAACATAAGTCGTGTTTACAGCGAGTCCCGAGATGATGACGCTGTGTACGCTCACCATGGTATTTGCACCTCTTGTGAACGTAAGCCTTGCACTGTCTGCATCAATTGTTGTCCATGTGCCGGCACCTGCTTCCTTGTATCTGAGCATCTGTGCCTGTGCTTTGGGATTTGTAAACCAGGTGACATTGTTTTCGAGTCCGCTGTTCTTTGATGCATGGTTCATAACGCCATAAGGTGCACATGTTTCGTCACCCTGCGCATTATAACTCGAAACAACATATGTGAATGAAAGTCTGCCTTCCTCATCTTTTGCATAGACGGTGGCATTTACGGCGGAAGCACTGAATCTGTCTGTAGTCAGCACGCCGTTTTCGTCTGTTACTCCTATGAGAGTACCGTCCTCGAGATAAATTCCGACACTTGCAAGAGAAGCACCCTTGCTTTCGATTTTTATTGTGCCGTTTTCACCGACGAGAATGGGCTCGGCGGAAACCGTATACATACAGTCAACTGCATATTCTTTGGTAGCCTGCGAGCATGTGTACTTACTTTCGCCCAGTATGTACTGGCAGTATTCCAGTGAATAGCTGAAAGTATCCCAACTCTTGAGCGTTGTGGGAACATCTACTGATACTGTGGCTACGGTATTTCCTGCCGATTCGGATGTTTTTGTCGCTTCTATCTGAACTGTCTTTGTGAGTTTGTTATATTTGTATGTTCCCTCATATCCTTCGGCAAATGTTACGGTATAATTCGGGAAGTTCTTGTTGAGTTTAACGCCGAAAGTATAAGAATTTACGCTTGAAGAGTCGGAAATATTAAGATTGAGATTCATTTTGCCGCCGAGCATCGCAGTCGCTTCTGCACAGTCGAGCGTAACATCGGGGATTGCGGAGAGATCATCTGTACCGTCTACATAGAATCTGCGTGTTTCCTTGAATTCATTGCCGGCATTGTCCTTTGCATATGCAGTAAGTGTATGCCAGCCGTTTTTCAATGTTATACCGTAAGCATAATTTCTGCCGTCATTGTCTGTAAATGTGTTGTAATATATGTCATCACCCACATTTATGCCGTCGATATACATACGGGTTGTTGAGGCATCTATTCCGCTGGTATATTTGTTTTCAACATCCATATAGTCGATGCTGAAGCCCATTTTATTTGTGGGAACAGTCATTCCGTCCTCGAGGTTGAGCTGTGATGTTCCGTAGTTGACATGTATCTCGTTTGCATACGGAGCATCCGTATCATCTACATTGGCACCGTATACAAACTGGAAGTTATCGAAATAAATGGAGCCCGAGGTGCGCTCGCCCATCTTTGTGCCATGAACGAACATGAGTCTGAATGTCATACCGGAAACTATGGAATACGGTACATTGCCGTTCAGCTTCGCTTCGCAGTACCTCCAGCCTTCCCACCAGATGCCGGGATATTCATCGGGCCATTCAGACTTGTCACTGCCGAAGAACTTTGGCTCGAATGTGAAGTCATACTGACATGTACTGCCTGTACTGTCCTTGTAATATCCGCGAAGCCAAAGTCCGGAGGTTGTACCGTCTCCGTTCCAAAGCACACCGGTTCCTTCCGGAGCATATACCCATACACCTATAGCTGTAGGAGAGCCCGGAACGCTGAAAGGAGTGGTTGTACCTATACATGCACCTTCTGTTACGGCGCCGCAGTTTCTGAAATCATAGTTGAATTTCAGCGAATGTGAGCCCATGCGAACAGGTTCATCGTCATCTATACTTACGATTTCCGCAGACTGAACGCCGCCCCTGCCATAGTTGGATGTATACAGCATTCCTGTGTGGTTGCCATTTTCGTCTTTCTGGTCTATCGTATAGTATTCCTCTGCGGGAATGACTTTTGTTTCACCGGTAACTTCGTCAACAACCGTTACATCTTCAAAGTCCCATACGATTGTAGGGAGCTTGCCGATAACCATACTTATTGTTGCACATATATCAGGGTTTGCGTTGTAGATAACGCTTATGGTACCGTTTATTGTAAGACTGTCATTTGTCGTATATGTACCGTCACCGTTTATCGTACCCATTCTGTCATCGGACTGAGTCCATGTGAAATCGTTAAAAGAGCAGTTTACATCAGCGCCTTTGTATTTAGCAGACATTCCGAGATCGGTTGTTACAGAGAAACCGAGACTCATTTCGTCAGATTTGAAGGAAACTGAATCGGGGTGCACAAGCTGTATGCTCGTTGAACCGACGACATTGCCTTCATATACAAGCTCTGCGGTGACAGTGCCCGTGACGCTTTCATTGCCTTTGAAAAGGCCTGTCTCGGGATCGATTGTACCGATGGCGCTGCTTTCTTCCGTAAGTCTCCATGAAACATTTTCAGGAAGAGCTACCGAAGCACCAGAACTGTCAGAACCGATCGCATTGAACTGAACAGTAGAACCGGGTGTGTAGAGGTCATTATTGGGAGAAAGAATTGCGTGGTCAAATACACCGGAGGGTTTTGCTTTGGAGATGACCATGAGTGTGCCGAGAGTAGGTCTTTCAACGCCGTCGGACGGAGAATTCTGAACTTTGAGTTCATCGCTGCCATCTCTCTTGGATACAAATGTTGATGTTCCGCCGCCGTCGCAGTTTACTGCCGTGACGCATCCGAGGTCTATCATCGTCTGTGCAAGTTCATAGCCAGACATACCGACGGAATACGGTGCTTGACGACCGTCGACAACAAACAGAATAACATTGCCGTCAGCCTTGATACCGATAGCCGTTCTGGGAGCGCGCGAGCCTGTTGCATGATCGGGTGTGCTGTAAACATTCACGCCGTTCTGCACAAGAATCTGGAAAGTGGAGGTTGCCTGCCACTCGTTGCCGTTCAGCGGCACCGTACCGTCTCTGATTTCCGCTTTGCCGTCCTTTGTCAGCACAAAGTATGCCTGTGCGATTCCCTGATGGTAAACTATGCCGTTTATGACGAGCATACCTATAGGCTCATCGCTTGCCCACGAGAGGTTTGTGTTGATGGCACCTACGACATTCACGCCGAGCTTTTCCGCGGCTGCTTTTGCCTGTTCAGAGGTCGCCTGCGTTCCCCAGTTGTCCGGATCCATATTTCTGTAACCGGAAAGAAGCTCTACATTGGGATTGCTGAGATCGATTTCCATTGCATAGCATACATTGCGGTTGTTGCCGGATTCGTCGTTCAGAATGAGTGTTTGTTCCGTAACGCCCGGGGCAACCAAATAGGTTTTCTGCGAGACAACACTGTTATAGCCGTCTGTACTTGTGCCGAAGTTGATACCGGCGGCAAAAATACTGATAGGCATTGCAGCCAGCAACATGAGAACAGCCAGTATCGTTGCCAATACTTTTGAGGTGTTTCTTCTTTTCATGATTGTCCTTCCTTTTTTAGATTTTTTTTGGGGGGATAATGCAATCTATATAAACTCGCTTGGGGCGAGAATATTTTTGATGTTGCCCGAAAAGCGAATTTCGCTTTTCGCATTGAGTTAATTTTTATTTTTCGGTGATTTTTCTTCTCACAGCCGATAAAACCTTTTTAATTTCCTGATGGTAGAACACAGCCGTCCACAGCACAAGCCACACGGCGAATATAAAGAATCCGCGAACGTATCCTTTTAGAATACCTGTGACTGCAAGAAATCCGGCAGAAACCGTTATAAGATAAAAAAGTTCGTGCTGCACTCCTACGCTGGTCTTGCTCTTCAGTTTTGAACCTGAGATGACGAACCATATTATCATTACCAACAGAGAAGCATACGAAATGGATTGGGGGGATTTGAAAACGATATAAGCTATTGCATTCGTTATGAAGCCGAGCAACAGAACAATGCAGCTTTCTTTGAAAAAGTCCCAGCTCATATCGAGAACTTTTGCTAAAGTAAACATGACTATCGTTATTACGGCGGTGAAAAGAAACGCCGGAAGAACTATGGATATATACCGGATGGAATCCGTATAATTCGGCAAAAACCACTCGATAAAAGGTGAGAGGGGGAAGTAGGCGAATAACGAAAATGCCGCAATTACGGAAACTGTAGAAATGCTTTTCTTATAGAATTTTGTCAAGGTAGCCGGTTCTGCCTTTTTCAGCATTGGCAATAGCACGACCGATGCGGATGATATCATTGTCGAAATCATTGTCACGATATTGTACGCAAACGAGTAGACTGCAAATGTTTCGGTAGAAAACAGAGCGTTGACAAACTGCCTGTCCAGCGCGAGCACAAGATGCGAAACCTGATAAGCCATTGTGAGAATAATCCCTGTCTTGAAGATATCTGAGATGTCTTTTTTCATGCTTCTGACAGGCACGGCTTTTCCGAAAGTGATTTCACGATATATAAAAACATACCATGCCAGCATTGAAAAATCTATGATATTAAGTCCGATGAGATAAACTCTATATGAAATGCCTGCTTTGCCGAAGTAAAATGCAACAAAAAGTCCGGAGACGAAGAGGAACTTTGCAACGGAAGCGATAAGACTTTTGGCTGAATATTCTCCAAATCGCTGAACAGCCTGCGAAATAAACTGATAGTATGTTGTAGCGTTGACAAACACCATATTAACCGCGAGCATAGCGGCGATAAAAAGATAGTCTCCATGCAGAAAAATCAGGCATATTGCCATCATAAGAAGCGATATGCAGGTCTCAAAGGCTATGAAAAAACGGGTGTATGTCCGCATCTCCGAAAAATCGAGTTCATTGTAGGACTTTCCCGACAGCTTCAGCAGGATACCATCGACGAATCCGAAATGAAGCAACGCCGTATAAACCGCATACAGGGTGAATACCTTGTAGAACCCATAATCCGAAACCGAAAAAAATTTCGGAATAAGAAATCCGGCAAAAACGCTTGAAACAAGAGAAGCACCACGGCTGAATGCAACAAGAAAAAGATTTTTTCCGAATGATTTATTTTGCATCATTCCACCATACCTTTATCCTGTGATTTGAGCATCGCTTTTCCTCGGGGAGTTCAGCTTTCCAATCTCCGTACAACTTGCTCAGATAACTCTCATATTTTCCCATGGCGGGAAATTTTTTGCCCTGTATGTAAAGCCAAGTTGTTTCTTTGAATAATTCTGCAGGGAAAATTTCTTTGTCGAGATGGCATGTCCAGACGATACATCCTGCATATTTGCTTCTCCGTTTTTTCGATTTTTCTGCAATTCGCATGAGCTTTTTCTGTATTCGCGAGTACCCGAGCATTTTACCCAGATGCCACATTGACCATAGGATAATTTTTTTTATTCCTTTTTTGCCTGTGCTGAAATTTCCTCCTATTGAGCAGACCAGAAGTCTTTTCAGACATTCGCATCTGAAAGATTGAATCTTTGCCATGGGTAGGTACGGGCTCCATTTATCAATTGGGAATATATCTACAGACAATCCTATCGGAACGCCGAAGTCGTAGTGCTCCTCTCTGATAAGCGTGTCATCATTGCTCAGCTTTGAGTATGGCATTCTCCAGTCGGGTGATTGCTCTTTGCACAGCAGGCGATATTTTCCGTTATTTATGTCGGTGAGGCTCATCAGCCTGTCATAATCTTTTCTTGGCATAAGAATGTCGGCATCGTCATCCCATGGGATGAAATCTCGGTATTTTGCCGCACCGAGAAGTGTTCCATTTGATATAAAATATTTTAATTCGTTTTTGCTGCAGAAGTCATCAAAGTAGCATAATGAGTCGAAAAGCACATTATGAATTTCGTTAATATCGTTTATTTCTTTCATGTTTTCTTTCATCGGTCTATCAATTTGGCAAGTTTCCACAGACGATGCCTGAGAATAAATTTTTTTATAATAAACTTATAGCCTTTCAGATTGAACTTTGAAGCGTAAAAGGCATCTGAAATTTCGGGTATTGCCAAAACGCTGTCCAACCCCGCATTGAGCTTGTCGGTTTTTTCACCGCTCCTTATAACATACAAGGCGGCGGTATAAATCTGAGCGACAACATCCCTCCTGAATTGTTCATACAAATCGGTGTGACCGTGAAGAGCACTTTTATAATACCCGAGAAGAATAGTTGCTTTCTCAAAAGCATGATTGTCGGAAGTGCGTGATACCGAATTCGCTCTCACAAGGCAGTTGTAGCACGCTCTGCAATCACCTGCTATCACGCTTATACTCTCTGATTTAAGCATTGCTATCGAAAAGGCGGCGCCATCCTCCCCGATTAGTATACTTTTCGGTACGGTCATCTGGCTTTCATAGATGATATCTTTCCGAAAGCATTTTCCAGAGAGTGATTTCGGGAAAACAGCTTTTCCGTCTGCGCCGCAAATAAGAGCACTATTTATCAGCGGTTTCAGTTTGGGCATGTTATAGAAGCCATCGGGAGCTGAAACGCGAAACGGTGCGGCCTCTGTCGAATTTTTGAGACGGAAAATAATTACATCGGGATTGTTTTTCTTAATTTCAGCCATACATAGCTCAAGTGTCATCGGATCAAGCCAATCGTCGCTGTCCAAAAAAACAACATATTTTCCCGTGGCATTTTTCAGTCCTTCGTTTCTGGCAGAGGTATGCCCGCCGTTTTCTTTATGTATGATTTTGATTCGTGAATCGGCATCGGCATACGAACGACATAATTGCAGAGTGTTGTCTGAGGAGCCGTCATCTACTAAAATAAGCTCAAAATCCGTATATGTCTGTGCGATAACACTCTCAATACATTTTTTTATATATGCTGCTGAATTGTACGCGGGTACTATTATTGAAAAAAGTATGTTTTTTATATTGCTCATAATTATAATTCAAAGAATTTCAGTGAACTCAAAGACCCTCTTGCACAGGAAATGGCGGCTATTATAATGCTCAGGAGGATCATCGCATTTTTAAAGCCGATACGGGAAATGAATGAATTTGTTTTGCTTCCTCTTTCTTCAAGAGCAACCAACATAGAGGGCACTGAAAACAAAACCGCAAGTTGCGCGCCGAACCTATAGAAAATTGAAAACTCAAAGCAGAAGCATACAGCAATGACAATAAACAATAGAGAAGCTGTATTATATGACCTGAGAAGCCGATAATTTTTGTCTTTTCGTATTGGACGGAATTCAAGAAATGACAAAAGCAACAGAATGATTATAAATGCGCCCATCAGATATTCCCATGAATCCGAGTATTTATCGCCGAAGATATAGTCAAGAAATTTCTGATAAAGGTTGTTGACGGTAGTACTGATGTTTGCGCTGAGAGCTACGCCGGCTACCGCAACAATAAGCACATATCCTATCCGCTGCAAAGCTTTTCTGCTTGAATCAAACAGCGAAACCAAAATACAGATACCGATGATTACAAAACTCATTGCATGAGTTAAGATTGATATTACATAGAAAAGAATATCGATTATGCCGAATTTCTTTTCCACTGTTCCCCTGAAATAGCCGAACATTATAAAGCAGATTGATGTCATCATTCTTATTCCGCCGATTACAGATATGTATATCGATGTGGTCATAACGAAGAACAGCACGCATGCGACATTCCGCTTTGATATGGAAAAAAATTCGCTCGTTTTGTTTATTACATAAAAAATCAGAGAATAACATACGAAAGCCGAAAATGTCGGCAAAAGAGCCTTGACTCCTGTTTTACCTATGCACCAATACAGTAGACGAGCCGCGGGTATGTCGCTGCCCACAATGAAACGACGCCAAAATTCAGCAAAAGGTATTGTTGAGAAGTAATCGATTGTCTCGTAGATTCTGTATAAGTCTGCCGTCACATACGGTTTGTAGAAGAACGCCATGACGCACAGGAAAAGAAGATAGAATCTAAGCGATGCTTTACGCGACAGATTTGTTTTTACCAAAAGAAAGCACACAAGAATGAGTATGGTCATATATGCGGCTATGCCAAAAAGTCTTTCAAAAAGAAACATCTTTATCTCCTCATTTGCGTGCTTGCTGTTTTTTTGCCATGGAGCGGTATTCTTCTACTGTTTTTTCTGCAATCATATCCGTATCAAACTGTTCTTTTATCAGTTCTGCTGCTGAATCCGACATGGATTTTACATTGTCAAATTCGGTTATAAACCGTTTGATGCCGTCAGCTATCGAATCGGCGTCTGTTTTGCATTTTATGCCAACGCCGAACCGCTCAATTATATCTCCGAGTCCGACGCCTTCGGTTACTATACACGGGATTCCGTATGCTAAAGCTTCCAGCGGTCCGAGCGGGAGACCTTCTGTGCGCGAAGTCTGGATGAAACAATCGGAAGAAAGCAGAATTTCTTCTTTTTCCGTGCCGAGTTTCTCTCTGCCGAGGAGGACTAAGTCTGAAATTCCCAGCTTTTCAGTCATCCGTGATATTTGATAGTGAGAACCGCTGTAATCAGGACCGTATATCATGAATACGGCATTTTTCTGCCGCAAAAAGCGTTCACATTTTTTTATTGCTTTCAGCATGAGATCCAAGCCCTTTATGTGCACTTCCAGCCGCCCTATATAGACGAAATTTATGCCGCAGTCGGAAAAAGCTGTTTTTCTTTTATGGGGGATTGCCACTCCGTTTCCGGAAACAAAAAATGTGCACTTTGAAAAAAACGACATATTTTTTTCGTTTTCGGAAAGGTATTGAATGGCTCTTGCGGAATTTATAAAACTATTGAAATACAATATATTTGCCGCGAGTTTTTTTAAAAATTTCTTATGCTGCGCCGTCTTTGAAAGGCAACCGTGCGGTATTATTATGTATGGTATATTTGCCGCTGCGGCAGCGCGGTAAATCCCGATATATTCAAATCTGTATACCTCATGAAAAATGATAATGTCGGGTTTATTGAAAGGTTCGGGAAGATCGGCTATATCCGGTTTTTCGCCAAAATGCAATTCACGCACGCCGTTAACTGCTTTTCCGCTTGTATTTATAAGTCCGATGTCGGCATATTTTGATTGTGCCCGTACCATTTGGGGTACGGCAATGCAAACTCCTCCTATCACATCAGGATCGATATTTGCTATATGAATTATAACCATCGGCTGCTCCCTTCAGACATTGCATTTTACTTTCGCAGGATTTTATTGTATAATGTTTTTCTCAGCCAAGTAGGACAGTATGTGAAGGCTCTTATATAAATCATGTTTATGAAAGCCTCCCTTTTGGTAATCATATTATGTTCAAGCATGTATTTTTGAAGAAATTTCCAGCCGTTTATGCGGATTTTTGAACCGCGTTTGGAATGAAATCCATTGCCTATGCGCACATAAACGAGAGTCTCATTGATATTTCCGAGTATGCATCCGGAGGCAACCATTTTCAGCCACAGATAGTAATCTTCAAGCAGAAGAAGACTTTCGTAACCTCCGCATTTCATCAGCGCCTCCTTTTTTATGCATACGCTTACATGATTCATCGGATTACGCTTTTTACCCATCTTTACTATCTCATCATGCTTGGGCGGGCAGGCACGAATCCTCATATTTTGCTCAGAGGGATTGCAATAAAACTCTGCTATATCTGTGCCAAGGACATCAATTTCCGGATGAGCCGAAATATATTTGATTTGTTTTTCGAATCTCTTTGGATGACTGATATCGTCGGAGTCCATACGGAATATATAATCTCCTGTGCACAGTTCTGAACCAACTCTGAGCGCCGCACCCAATCCCATATTGACTTCTTGAGGGTAATAGTGCACAATCCCCTCTTTGCCGATTCTGAAATTGCTTAAAACATCATAAAGCTCGTCCGTCAAAGGACCGTCAAATACTACCACTATTTCGTCAGGCTTGACGGTTTGCTCATCATATATGCTCGTGAGTGCAAGAGCTAAAAAGTCGGCATTATCATTCTGATAAACAGACATTAAAACGGAAAATTTCATTTTGAAATAAATTCTGTCTCCTTCTCTTTTTCTTCTCTTTTCATCTCACCGGTGCCGCCCTCGACAACGCCGTCATGATGAAGCACCGACTTTATCGTGCCGAGGAAGCACTTGCAATCCATTATAAGCCCTTTCCCGTGGCCTGCATTTAATGCAGCGGCATATTCGCCGTCCAGCTTTGCCTTAATGGGAATCTCCAGTTCATCTCGACCGTTGATCTGTGCCCAGCCCGTAAGTCCGGGTTTGATATCGTTTGCGCCGTATTTATCGCGCTCGGCAATCAGGTCATCCTGATTCCAGAGCGCGGGACGCGGACCGATGATGCTCATTTTGCCCGTGAAAATATTAAAAAGCTGCGGCAATTCGTCGATGCTCATTTTTCGCATCCACCGCCCGCATCTGAGTATGTACTGCTCCGGATTTTCAAGCATATGCGTCGGCATATCATGCGGCGTAGACATTTTCATGCTTCGGAATTTGAGCAAACTGAACTGCGTTTTATGTATACCTATGCGTTTCTGCTTAAAAAACGCAGGTCCCGGGTCTTCCGCCTTGATAATCAATGCGAAGACAATCATCGGCAGCGCAAGTACAACTATGCCGATAAACGACAAAACAATATCGATAAATCGTTTAAAAAAATGCTTATACATTTCTATTCAGTTCCCAAATCTACGAATATTTTTTCATTTAACTTTTCACTACTCTCACCGCGCTCCGCCGCGGTATTAAAAAGA
>ULNE01022722.1_pt1 | contig 12760 bp, 8 predicted proteins | sample 1951831 | NCBI WGS metagenome assembly ULNE01 (sample SAMEA4835568, study PRJEB28245) | human gut metagenome | biome: gut microbiome; material: fecal sample | place: Denmark | collected 2008 | reverse complement strand
TGATTGGATATCAATTAGAGCGAGTGCTTATCCAGTGAAATCCCAATATTCTTGCAGCCTCATTGATGCCCAACATGGAGACACCTTCCGTTGTTGCAAAACAAATCTTCGACAGAGAGTCCAAGGAGTACTCCCTGCCGAAAAATCTACATATCATCTGCAAGCAAGTGATACCGCATTGCATGCTGTCATGTTGGTGAACAACCTTAATATTACGCATAAACAATTACAATACTGACGTTTTTGTCGTTCCGTTAAATTTCAAATTGCTCCCATGATTAATCTTCTTGCCATAATCTAAAGTATAACTTGCAGATAATGACACATAGCGTCTATCCCATGGACGGCTTTGATAAGAATAACTATCAATATAATCAGAGATAAGCCAACTCTTCGTATTACCATTTTTAAGTATAAGGGAATTAACCTGTAATTTAACAAATAAATTTCCCTTGGTATATTGTAATCCTAACTTCAAATTATCTGAGAAGCGAGTAAGGTTGGAACTTCCACGCATATATCCTTCTCCAGAACTATAAGCGTAATTGAGATTTACAGCCCAGAATTTTCCTAGTCTGCAATACAAGGTAGGATATAGTCCCCAATAACCGTTGTTTATATGAAACAGACCGGAATGCCATTCATGCACATACGAAATATTAGAACTCAAACGAATCTTACCATGCGCAAGGTTCAAAGATGGAGTCACATTGATATATTTTGGATTGAACGAGCTACTATTAATCATCTCCTTTACCATCAGTCCATTTATTTCATGCCAATAAGGTACAATATCATTGATGATATTATCCCAACTAAAGGATGAATTAAGAGAGAACAAATTAGAAGGTATCCATGTATTACTTCTTCTGAAAGACAAATCAAGAATCTTGCCAATACCATCAAGACGATGCTAATTACCTCTAAGGCCAGTGAAAGCAAGTTGGTTATCAACAAAGAGCAAGTTGACATCATCGAGCTGACGCAACAAGCGCAAGAACAAATAGACACCAACTATGCCAGCAAGCCACATGCCATCGGAATCTACGACCATCGTGAAGAGAATGCTTTGGTGTATGCAGATAAGTACCTGATAGAAAATGTGATGCACAATCTGATAGTTTGGAGAGGTGCACACTGTAGCGAAGAAAGTCTCAATAATGTGATGTACAACTTGCGCCGATATTTCGCCAAGGATGCCTCCACCCACCTGGAGACATTGCGCGGTGAAGGATTCAAGATGTGGATGGATGACTAGTTTAATGCACATCAGCAACAGCTCACCCCATAAGGGAAAAATTGTTTTGATTGGTGATATTTTGAGAAAATATTCTTGTTTTAATAGAGAAGTTTCGGAGAAAAATAGTATCTTTGCAGCGGCTGAAACTTGGAAAAGTGGCAAAAAACGCTCCAAAAAGGGTTGGAAAAGTTCCATTTCTATTCTAAAATAGGTTGGAAAAGTTCCGTAAAATCTATAATATATGGTTGAAAAAAGTAATATAGATATGCTTAATAGAAAGATATACAGTTATTTACACAATTTCTTCAAAACAGAAAAGAAAGCACTTCTCGTTTCAGGTGCTCGTCAGGTAGGTAAGACTTTTGCAATCCGAAAAGTTGGAGAGGAATGCTTTGCGAATGTAGTGGAGTTCAATTTCCTCAATAATTCTAAGTATAGGGAGGCATTTAAATCTCCTTCTGATGCTAAGGAAATCCTCTTGCGCCTTTCCGCCTTGGCAGAGAAGAAACTTACTCCAGGCAACACTCTTGTTTTCTTTGATGAGGTGCAGGAATGTCCGGAGATAGTTACTGCCATCAAATTCTTGGTAGAAGAAGGTAGCTATCGCTATGTGATGAGTGGTTCGTTGTTAGGGGTAGAATTGAAAGACATCCGCAGTGTACCTGTTGGCTATATGGCAGAGAAAGAGATGTTTCCTCTCGATTTTGAGGAATTTGCAGAAGCAGTAGGCATGAGCACAGGAGTAATGGCCCATGTCAAGGAGTGCTATGAGCAATGCAAGGTGGTGGACGAGGTTGTACATAATAAGCTGAATGATCTCATTCAGCTTTATCTCATCATAGGAGGAATGCCTGAGGCAGTCCAAAAGTATATCAATACGAATAATTTACAAATAGTACGTGAAGCACAGAGAGAAATCATGTACCTCTACGGAAAGGATATAGCCAAGTATGACCCAAAGAACAAGCTGTATATCAAAGATATATTTGACTTGATACCTTCAGAACTGAATGCCAAGAACAAACGTTTTATTTTGAAGGCATTAAATGAAAAGGCAAAGTTTGAGCGTTACAGAAATTCTTTCTTATGGCTAGCTGATGCTGGCGTGGCTCTCCCTACTTATAATGTAGAAGAACCTCGCTTGCCTTTAAAACTTGGTGAACAGCGCAATTTATTTAAGTTGTTCATGAGCGATGTGGGGTTGTTGGCAAGCCAGTATGCTGTCAATATAGCGATCGATTTACTTACAGGTACAACAGAAATCAACTATGGAGCCATTTATGAGAATTTTGCAGCGCAAGAATTACGTGCTCACGGATACAATCTTTATTATTTCAATAATAAGAAGCAGGGTGAACTGGACTTTGTAATAGAAGACAGAGGTAAGATCTTGCCGATAGAAATCAAGTCGGGCAAGGATTATAAACGTCATAATGCACTCTCCAATGTGATGAACAATGAGGAGTACGCAATTTCTCGTGCCATAGTTTTTTCTAATGGCAATGTTCAGGTTGTGGACAAGATACTCTATTACCCTATCTATATGTTGATGTATCTTCAACCCGAAATGATAAAGAAACCTATATTCAGGTTTGATCCTATATAGTTTTTTTATGCAAAATCAGCTAGGAATCTTTAAGTTTTTCACCAAAGGCTGCTGCAATGTGGGTAAAAAAGTTATTGTACAGTCTATTATATAAAGTGTGATGGTACTTACGAGGTGCCGGAAAGCCTCCGGGAAGTCGTCATGATAGTCCTGACGAGTAAAAAGAGCCTCATTCCATTTATTGCCTAACTATGGCACAATATTGCCCTCTACCGGGGCAACTTTTTGCCATTTCCGGGCACAAAGTGATGCGTCGGGAGAAAATTTTCGGGAGGTCTACCATACTACTTTTTTCGATATTTCCTCAGTTGGCTGAATTTTTTATTTCCTCAGTTGGCTGGATTTCATTATTTCTTTTGGCTATACTCATTTTAATTAACAAGCTTTGGTTGCCTGAAAGCAGAAGGAGTGACCCCCTTCATCTTCTTGAAGAACTTGGTGAGATGAGCCTGGGATGAGAAGCCGAAGGTGTTGGCTATCTCCTGCACCGTATGCGTGGTGGTTGAGAGCTCGCGCTCTATCTCCTTCACGATGTATTCATCAATGATTGCCTTCGGCGTCTTGCCAGAGATGCGGCGGGTAACCTGCGCAAGATAGCGGCCACTCACATTCAGCTGGTCGGCATAGAAATGCACATCGCTATAGGTGCGGCAGAAGTTATTCACCTGCGAGATAAACTGGTTGTAAAGCTCGGAACTCCTGCCCTGCAGATTGCTCTCCCGTGCCAATTCTATATTGATGAAATCCTGCGCCATCGCCAACGCCTCCTCCATCTTCTTGCCCTGATTCAGATAGACGGCAAGAGCTGAAGAGAAACGGTTGATGAGACCATGCGAATTGGCATTGTCGAGGCGATAAATCCGGAGTCCCTGCTTCTCGGCAAGTTCCAGGAGTCGGGAGTTCTGAAGAATGATGTCACTCTCCTTCTTTCTCGCCACAACTACCGAGCAGAGGGGCAGCAGACGGTATTTGATCTGGCTCACCACATCCTCCGTCATCAGCGCATCGCCCTGACTAGACCAGATAGCTGGAGCATAGATGATATGAGCAGGACGATACCGAGTCAGGGCATCGATGACCACATTCAGCGTCTCCACCCTGCGTATCATACCAATCTTCACTATATCAGGCTGCATATCGTTCATGATAGCCTCTATCTGCCCCGAAACAATCTCAGCAGGAATATCGAAGAACTCCTGGATGCCGAGCGTATTCTGCACGGTGATGCTGGTTATCGCCGAAACGGCATAACCTCCCAATTCGAATATTGTCTTGATATCCGCCTGCACACCAGAGCCACCGGTGCTGTCGGAACCTGTAATCGTTAATATCATATACTTTGAACATTGAACTTGGAACATTGAACTTGGAAGCCAATGCTGTTTCCGATAGACTTTACTTCTGTTTCATATATTCCGTAGGTGTCATTCCGAAGACCTTAGAGAAGCATTTCGAGAAATAACTGCTATTGGAGAAGCCAACAGTATACATCACCTCAGAAACACTAAACTTTCCGGCGCTCAGGAGTTTGGCAGCCTTTTGCATTCTCAGGTCTCGAATATATTCTACCGGAGTCATGCCTGTCAAGGCCTTCACCTTACGATAAAGCTGCTTATTACCAATGCCCATTACTTCCTGGAGCATCGTGACATTGAAATTGGAATCTATCATGTGCTCCTCGATGGCATGGTTGATTTCATCCAGCAAATGCTGGTCAGCCTCACTCAATTCTGGTTCTGCAGCTGCTACCTCTGACTTTTTCTCATCAGCATCTTCATCTGCTGTCGATGAAGAAGTTTTCTCCATTTGAACTTCTGCCGTTGAAGAAGCATGATTCTGAGGCAGTTTGACATCCAGGAAGCGATACATTAATTCGTTCACTTCATCAAACGACTGATGAGCCACAGCCATCTTCAATCCTTCGGTCAAACGGGCAAAGAAGGTCATGCGCATCTGTACCTGATCAAGGATTTCTGCTTTCTGCTTCTGTTCCTCTGCCAATTTCTTATGAAGGAAATAGTAGCTTACCACCCAGGAGATAAGAACTATCAAAGCCGTGATGTACAACAGTTTTGCCCAGATGGTAAGATACCAAGGTGGCAACACCGAGATGTCCTGCGAATAGACTTCAGCACCTATCTTTCCTTCACCATTTACGACACAAACCGTGAGATGATAGTTGCCATACGACAAACCATTGTAGACAATATCAATATTTCCCGACTTCAGATAATTCCAGTCATGCTCACTGCCCTCCAGCTTGTATGCATAGACAGCAGAAGGATGATCAGCAAACGGAAGGTCTGTAAGCTGCAGGATAAAACTGTTCTCATCGCTCTTGAGCATCAGTTTCTCACTACGCTCATCCCATGGTTTGCCATTCACGACAATGCCCGCCAAAATCAACCGGTTGAGTTTCTTCGGAGAAAGAACCGCATCAGAGCGAATCTCAACAAAGCCATCATTACCACCCATCACCACTTCATGGGTAGACTTGCTGTAGCAAATGGTAAATGGAGTAATGGAAGGGATGACAAAGCGCATGCTCTCTCCTTCACGGCTGATGACGCAACACTCATTACCGGTTACAGCCCATATCTTGCCATCCACATCACACATGGTACTTACCTTGCCCCCTATCTTCCACTCCTTTGAGCCGAAATTGGAACCCAGAATCTCGCCTGCAGCATAGTAACACTTCACCGAGCTATTATCACCAACCCATATATTGCCCTGGCTGTCGGTCATCATATAGTTAACCACATCAAAATTAGCCACATGAGCCACCTTCATATCATACGGATTGATACAATCGAGGCGATTGAAAGTGGAAACCCATATTCTTCCCTTTCCGTCCATGACCATCTGACCGACATGCAATCCGGAAAGGGCATTCTTGCCCTGGTCAGAGAAATGATAGTCGGCTACGGTCTTACCTGCAAGCAAGGAAGCCTTATCCATCACAAAGACACCACCCTGATAGGATGCCATCCACAATCTGCCCTTTCTATCCTGAAAAATATCATAAGCCCAGGCTGTAGAATACTTGCCCGTTCTGTCATAGACGATGAAATTACGCATCTGTCTGGAGCTGCGATCATAAAGGTTGATACCATGGTCGGTACAAATCCAGACATCCCCATCATGGTCTTCATAAATCTTACGCACACGGTTGTGGCTAAGCGGATAAGCCTGATTGTTCTGCTTATACCAAGCCACATCCTGATAAGCAGCATCGCCTGTAGAAGATTTCGCCTGAGAATAATGAATCAAGCCATTGGTTCCACCCATCCACCATTCACCATTACGGGTCTGGAACATGGCATGAAGACAGTTACCTTCGCCCGAAAAGGTTATCTTGTCGAGCGACACATAATTATAATAGGTATGGGTGGTGAGACGAGAAAGTCCGTTATCGGTTCCAATCCAGACATTCTGCCATTTATCCACGAAGCAGGCCCATACGATGTTGTTCGGAATAGTTGCTTCATTGCGAGAGTCGTGCGAATAATGGGAGATGGCATTGTTCATCGCCATCACATAGAGTCCGTTATCGGTTCCGATGTAAAGATTGCCATTTGCTTCTTCTGCCAGACATTTCACCGAGTTGCCATCCAAAGCTGCAATCCGGGAGAATGTCTGAAGATTGAGATCAGCACAATAGAGCGCACCTTCTGTACCAATCCAGTAGCAATGGCGCTTGGCATCGTATGCCAGGGCATTTACCAATGGCTGGGCACCTGCCGTAAGAGGCAACAGGCGGTTATTCAAATACAGCCCATTTATCTTACCCTGCAACAGACCTTTTGAGGTATGCAGCAAGGCATAGACATCCCCTCCATAGTTGGCATTCTTGTCTTTCAGGTCCAGCACACGCAGCTCCCTGACAGCTTTTCGCTTCGCTTCATCCTGAAAGTCTGCAACAGCTGGAGTCTGCACATAAGCATTGGCATGGGTGTCGAATTTCAAGACACCATTGCCAGTAGCCAAATACAACAGATTATTATCGAAAGCGAGAGCATTGACGCGCGTATTGCTATAGGCATGATCCTGATAGTGGAGATAGCCATGATAACCATCATAACTATAAAGTCCGTTATCAGTACCAACCCACATCATCCCCTGTGCATCCTGGGTAATGGCACACACGGTCTGCGCACCCTCGAACGACACGTTAACGAATCGCTGCGCTGCAACCTGAATGAACAGCATCGCCAACAGGCATACCACATATATTCTATGAATAAATTGCTTCATCTTGAAATTATTTGCTTAAATTAGTTATTGTTGGCTGCAAAATTAATCAATTATTGGCACTTTACCAAATAAAAAGAAAAAAATCCCAAGGAATAAAGAACAGTCTCTAGTCCTTGGGATTTGTGAAAAGAAAAGGAATCCTACGATAAAAACGAAGGACATATATTTTCTATATTGCCTCTAACTGAATGGTCTTTTCGATATTTCTCTTGCCATCCTTCACCTTCAGGGTGATATTGCCCTTCTGCGTACTACTCTGCACGATGACAACGAGTTTGCCTGAGAAGAGTTTCATATGTGGATGGGTGAAAGGTTCGAGCGATGTGGCATCGCCATTGCAGGCTGCCTTGAAGGTTCCGGCACCCGTTACTTCGAAGGTCAGCTCATCATCTGCGAGCGGACACTCATTGCCGTCCTTGTCCAGAAGGCTCACGGTGACAAAGGCGAGGTCATTGCCATCAGCATTCAGAAGCACATTGTGCTCATCTGTACAGCCCTCTACCATACAAGCGATAGGCTCATGGTCTGGAGTCTCCACGCTGAACTTCATCTGCGCAGGTTCTCCGGCTGTACGCTTCACGTCCTCGCCTACCTTGTCGCCATACTGATTGTAGGTAACCACGCGAATCTCACCAGGTTCATACTTCACATTGTTCCAACGGAGACGATAGCGGTCCAAACGACTTGACTTATCCTTGCGAGCCCTACCCTGACTCTTGCCATTCACGAAAAGTTCACCTTCCACACCATCTGTATAGCAATAAACCGGAGTTACCTGTCCCTCACGACCTGTCCAATTCCAATGAGGAAGAAGATGGGTGGTATGCTGAGTTTCATTCCAGCGGGAACGATACATGTAATATCTATCCTTTGGAAGGCCAGCGAGGTCGCAGATGCCAAAGTAGCTGCTGCGGCTTGGCCAGTAGGTATCGTAAGGAGTAGGCTCGCCCAGATAGTCGTAACCCGTCCACACAAACTCTCCAATCACCCAACTGTAATCATCCTGCAACTTCCAATCATCATCTGGAAGATTACTCCAAGAACAATACTCTGTATCATAGCTGGAGCACTGACCATCTGGATATGGGTTGTTATTGCAAGCACGCACCTCTACCGGGAACTTATACACACCACGAGAGCTGACTGTAGATGCCGTCTCGGAGCCCAAGAGGAATCCCTGAGGCAACTGCTCGATATTCTTATAATATTTATGTACGCGATAGTTGAAACCGGGGACATCCATCACCTGAGCAAAGCCTGATTTTAAAGCAGCTTCAGCCTTATCCATACCCTGAGTGACAGGACGAGAAGGGTCATACTGATGGCAGAGGTTCTGCAGATGCTTGGCTATCTCCATACCCTCCTTGCTCCACTGCTCAGGAATCTCGTTGCCGATGCTCCACATGATGATGCTTGGATGATTACGATGATGCTTCACCAAGTTGGTAATGTCCTTATCGCTCCATTCCTTGAAGAACTTGGCATAACCATTCTTACATTTAGGATAAATCCACATATCGAAGCTCTCTGCCATCACCATCATACCGAGGGAGTCGCAGATTTCCATCTGCATGGTAGAAGGCATGTTGTGGGCTGTACGGATGGCGTCGCAACCCATCTCCTTCATCATCTTGATCTGGCGGATGAGTGCAGCCTTGTTCTCTGCAGCTCCCAACGGACCGAGGTCGTGGTGCAGGCAGACACCCTTGATCTTGCGGGTAATGCCATTGAGCTGGAAACCATTATTCTTGGATACCGAGATGGTACGGATACCGGTCTTCAAGGTCTGGACATCAGCCACCTTCTTTCCTTCATATCGTGTTAACTTCACCTGATAGAGATAAGGAGATTCCGGAGACCAGAGCTGAGGATTTGCTACCTTCAGGGTAGTCTTGATTTCTGGGGCTGCACCCAGGATGGTTTGCTCAGCTACCTTAGTACCTTTCTCATCAAGCAAAGCGATGACTGTCTTGCCAGACTTACCTATCTTTCCTTCCAAAAGAGCATTTACCTCTACTTCAGCTGCCTGCCTGTTGGCTTTCAAAGTACGCACGAAAGTATCCCAGGTAGAGAAGTTTTCATTGCCATACAGTTCAACAGATACCGGACGATAAAGACCGCCACCCGGATACCATCGGCTACTCTCCTCTACATTATTAAGATGTACCTCTATCAGATTATTCTTGCCAAACTGGATAAAAGGAGTAATGTCGATGCGAAAGGCATTGTAGCCGTAAGCCCATCTACCAGCCTCCTTGCCATTCACGCTTACCACAGGCTGACTCATCGCACCATCAAAAACGAGGACGGCACGCTTGTAGCCCTTCGGCAACTGAAGATTCATCTTATACATACCCTCTCCAATCCAAGGCAGCGCACCCGAGCGACCTGACTTCTCAGACTTCTCTTTCTCACCATTCTGCTCAATAGCCACCATCTGGAGATCCCATTTCTTATCGAAAGGACCCGCGATAGCCCAGTCGTGAGGCACGGCTACCTGAGACCACACTTTGCCATCGCGGGAGAAATCCCACGATGGCAAATTTATTATTTTTCGGCTTTGCGCCTGGCACATGGTAGAGAACGCCAGCGCAAGAGTCATGAAAGTAATGCTTTTCTTGATCATATCTTTTATTTAATATTCTTATTTATATGCATCGAATACAGCAGTTGGTTTACCGGAGTTATCAAAAGCTCCCTTGGTATAAGCACCCCAACCCAAAGTACTATAATTGGCTGGCTTCCAGTTGTTGTAAACCTCAGGTTCCCAATAGAAGATACCTTCACAGGTAGAAATAGCCTTGCAGCCATCCACCATCTTCTTCATCATTGGCGCAGCCTGATCAGAACCCCACCACATACCAATCTCAGAAACGATAACATTGCAGTTGTACTGCTCTGATAAAGTCTTGATATTCTTCAGACAATTGGTGGTTAAATCCTGCCAATTGTTATCTTCTGGATAAAGCGACATACCGATGACATCCCATTTTCCACCCTTCTTCTTCAATTCGCCAAAGAGCCAGGTATAACGGCCGAGGTTATTACCCTCATCCACGTGCACAACAACTTTAGCTTGTGGATAAACTGCCTTCACGGCATCATAGCCAGCATTGACATAAGCAGCAAAGTTGGCAGCATTCTTTGACACTTTACCAGTTACAGCCTCATCGCTGCTGAAGAGCATTCCATCACGGGTTTCATTACCCACCTGTACCCATTCTACGTTGGTGACACCTCTCTCTTTCAAGGCAGATAATACATCCTTGGTATGATTAGCTACCGCCTGTTTCATCTGCTCGAAAGTATAACCCTTCCAAGCAGCAGGTACTTTCTGGTTTCCCGGGTCTGCCCAAGTATCAGAATAATGGAAATCAATCATCAAGCGATAGCCAAGCGCCTGAGCACGACTTGCCTTGGCGATGACATCATCCTTACCGCACCAACCACCTTCCGGATTTACCCACACGCGAAGGCGGATTGCATTTGTACCAAGGTCGCGAAGAAGCCACATGCATTCCTCTGCCTTGCCATTCTGATTATAGAATTTCACACCGTCCTGCTCCATTTCTGTGAGCCAACTGACATCGGCTCCCTTAGCGAAACCGCTCATATTATATGTTTTCTCCTTTTCAGGAACTGGAGAATCGTCGCTGCTGCAACTTGTTCCTGTGATAGAGAACAAGAGCGCTGTAGCCAGCAACATGGCTTTTCCAAATATATTCTTCATTTTTTTGCAAAGATAATAAAAAAATTGATATGTTATTCATATTTCCATGTCATCGTGTTGAGATCAACCGTAATCTATACTCACCAACCTTCACTGTTACGGTATAACTACCTGCTGAAGGAATATTCACGCCGCCAGCAGCTGTGGTTGTAATCACCTTGGTCCAAGCATAGTTAGAACCATCGTAGCTCATGGCCTCACCATTCAGTTGGAAAGATTCGTAACAGTATATTCCTTGACCTTTGCAAAATCCTCCGAGCCAGAAGCCTGGAGATAAGTAAGCAAGGTTCCGTTACCCGCAGGCTTGGTTTCATCACTCGAAAGCAAGGTTGGATTCTGCCAAGCCAACGAGAGAACGATGTCCTTACTGTTGCAACAGAACCCGTCAAATCACTCTTACGAGCTGTACCATAACCGATGACAACAACATCCGTGAGAATCTGACTATCAGGTTTGTTGTTTTATTAAAATTGTTTCGACTGCAAAAGTACTAAATAGCGTAAAAACAACAAGATATATATCAGACAAAGATAAATAAAAAACGGACAAAAGCCTGTATTTATCGCGCTTTTGTCCGTTTTATAATAAAACTGGCAAGAAACTTTTATCCGTTTCTATCCATATCTCTATGAAAAAAAATCACTTATTAGAAAAAACTTTCTTGTTAGAGAATAACTTTCTTCACGCTTGCAATACCATCTGATTTAATTTTCTTTACTATATTGATTCCCTTCTGAGGAACTGTAAGGCGAGATCCAGCCAAATCATAATACTCTATACGAGAGAATATATGGGTCAGTTGCCTGGAGATAGGCCTGCAGTTGAGAGAAGTTATCAGCCTTTACCACCTTGCCACCAGCGCCACCGGTAGTACCACCTGCACGATACCAGTTAGAACCAGGAACACCTTCGTAGGCAGCAAAGCCATCCATAGAGAAATCACGACCATCTTGTGTCTGCGCATTGACCATCATAGAGAAGCTACAAAGCAAAGCAGAAGCCAAGAGAGTTTTACGACAAACAGCCTTAAGCTGTGCAGAAACGATAGAGTTTATTTGTTTCATTATAGGATTAGTTGTTATTTAATTTATTCCTTTGAGAAAAAAGGGCTGTCCTCATCATGAAAAGACAGCCCTTAGTTTGTTTCGCGTTATATTTCCTTCCCTCATTGGGAAAAACATGTTTATTATTCTGTTACAGGTACAAGTTTGATGAGAGCGATTGTAGTTGCATCACCCTTTGTAATCTTATGGGCACCTGCCTCAAGCACAACTGTTGTAGGAGCTCCTGCCTGCTTTACGCCATCTACCTTTACATTAGTTTTTGTACCAGAAACGCCATAATATACATACAGAGTCATCTTCTGAGATGTGGTGAAAGATACTTCTGTACCGTCTTCCATCTTAAGACTTGCGGAATAAGTAACACCTTCTATTGTGGTACTCTCCTTTCTTACATTTTTCTTTGTACCTGTCAAAGCAAATGCACTATTTGAAAGAGTACCATCAGCTGCAAAGCTGCAAGTTACTGTACCCTCAATAACTGGAGCATCTGGAGTATCAGGAGTTGGATCTGGGGTAGGATCTGGAGTAGGATTTACTGTGCCACCTTCGCCAGAAGCATTGCTCTCACCGAACACTTTAACAACACCAGAAGTATAAGCGTCAAGAATACTTGCCAAAGCAGGCAATGGCTGCTGATGACCATTTGTTACGACTGTCTCATCAGGAATAACGAAATCAATGTCACCATGATTCAAACGACCTGCGCCATAGAAACCTTCTACGATAGAAGGAACATCTTCTGCCTTATCTGCAGCGTATGCATACATGAGGCTTGAGTTGGTATCAAAGTTGTTGTAAGAAGTACCACCTACCAAAGTCTTTACGCTTGTAGGAACCTGCTCACTTGGATCAGAAACCTCGTA
>ULNE01029995.1_pt1 | contig 12810 bp, 10 predicted proteins | sample 1951831 | NCBI WGS metagenome assembly ULNE01 (sample SAMEA4835568, study PRJEB28245) | human gut metagenome | biome: gut microbiome; material: fecal sample | place: Denmark | collected 2008 | reverse complement strand
CTCGAAATTAATTCAGCAGACCCTAATTATAAAAAAGAGGGTGCGCCATAACTACATGACGCACCCTTTTCTTACAAATACTCTTATGGTTTCCCTTCTCTGCTCGGGTGTTTTTTTTCTCCTTGCCCACTTTTATTTTTCCGTGGGCAGGGGAAAATACAAGTGGGTACAGGGACGGAAATTATGAAACCTGAATCCTCGAAAATTATAGACGGATGAAGAAGCACTTTTTTAGTCACTTAATGAAGCGCTTTTTAGTCACCTAACGATGCGCTTTATTAATACCTAACGATGCGCTTCATTAGACCTTAATAAAGCGCTTCGTTAGAGCTTATAAATGTGCTCCCTTTGAGGAAATGCTTTATAATAGGAGGGTGCGCCATGGACTTATGACACACCCTCTCTTTTTTATATGATTTTTCTAATTTAGTTCTTGAAACTGTGGATAGGAGCAGGGATGCGTCCTACACGGTTGACAAATGCTTCACAACTGAAAGAGTTGACAGGCATGATAGGTGCATGACCCAGCAAACCGCCAAAGTCAATATTGTCGCCAACCTTCATTCCTACAACAGGAATAACGCGGACTGCAGTTGTCTTCTGATTGATCATACCGATAGCTGCCTCGTCAGCAATCACACCAGAAATGGTTGTTGCTGGAGTATCGCCAGGAATTGCAATCATATCAAGACCTACAGAGCAAACACAGGTCATAGCTTCCAATTTCTCGATAGTCAGAGCACCAGCCTCTACAGCATCAATCATACCCTGGTCTTCACTTACAGGAATGAAAGCACCACTCAGACCACCTACGTATGATGAAGCCATGATGCCACCCTTCTTTACCTGGTCATTCAACAAAGCCAAAGCAGCAGTAGTACCAGGAGCTCCAGGATGTTCCAAACCGATTTCCTTAAGAATATCAGCCACACTGTCGCCGATAGCAGGAGTAGGAGCCAGAGATAAGTCGATGATGCCAAATGGGATATTCAGACGAGCAGAAGCCTCTTTAGCAACCAACTGACCTACACGTGTAATCTTGAATGCTGTACGCTTGATAGTTTCACACAAAACCTCGAAACTCTCACTGCGAACACTTTCCAGTGCATATTTTACAACACCAGGACCGCTGACACCAACGCTGATGACAGCATCAGCTTCGCTAACACCATGGAAAGCACCAGCCATAAACGGATTATCGTCAGGTGCATTGCATAAAACAACCAACTTTGCACAACCTAATGAACCCTTGTCCTTGGTTGCTTCAGCAGTATCCTTGATGATTTGTCCCATCAGGCGGACAGCATCCATGTTGATGCCAGTCTTTGTAGAACCTACATTGATAGAACTGCAGATAAAATCAGTCTGCGCCAGAGCCTGCGGAATAGAACGAATCAGAAGTTCATCGCTCTTGCTCATACCCTTGCTTACGATAGCAGAGTAACCACCCAGGAAGTTTACACCGAGTTCCTTGGCACATTTGTCAAGTATCTTGGCAATCTTCACATAGTCGTCTGTAGTCTTGCATGCAGAACCGCCTACGAGTGAAATTGGAGTAATGGAGATTCTCTTGTTGACGATAGGAATACCAAATTCCTTAGAGATATCTTCGCCGGTTTTTACCAGATTTTTGGCCAGGCGAGTTATTTTATTGTATATGTTCTGACAGAGCACGTCTACATCTGTTGCAGCACAATCCAACAGGTTGATACCCATTGTGATAGTACGAACGTCGAGATTTTCCTGCTCAATCATCTTGTTGGTTTCGATAACCTCAGATATGTTGATCATAATTGTATTTTTATCTATATATATAATAATGTGTCAAACTGATACCCTGAATGAATATCAGAATTGATTAGATACGGTGCATCATATCAAAAATTTCCTCACGCTGGGTTTTAATCTGTACACCCATGCCTTTACCAATCTCAGCAAGTTCATCAGCCACATTCTCAAAAGACTTCTTCATCTTACCCATGTCAACAATCATCATCATGTTGAAATACTCCTGAACGATGGTCTGTGAGATATCAAGAATGTTGATGTCATTCTCTGCCAAATAGGTACAAACCTTTGCAATGATACCCACAGTATCTTTGCCCACTACTGTAATAATTGTTCTGTTCATGATCAAATCTATTTGTTTTTGGTAATTATTTTGTCTGCAAAATTAACACTTTATTATCGAACTGCCAAATAAATATTCAAAAAGTTATTGTTTTTAATGGAAAGAATATTCTTTTTGCAGTAATTTCCCTGTTTCTTATTTAGTTCCGAAATACAGGAAAAGCATACCTAAGAGCACCAAAAGCAGGTCGACAAACTTTGCTTTGAGGTTCTTTTCGTGGAAAATGGCGGCTCCAAAGAGGAAGCTGACGATGACACTTCCGCGTCTCACCATACTCACGATACTGATCATGGCTCCTGGCAAACTCAATGCATAGAAATAGACAAAGTCTGCTGCGCTCAAGAAGATACTGATGAATACGATAGACCAGTGCCAGTGGAATGGGGTGGTACTGTTCTTCTTAGGCCACCAAATCATGAGCATCATCGCTCCCATGAGGAAGAATTGGTAGATATTGTACCAGCTCTGTACAATCATTCTGTCCAGTCCTACGCCACCATTTTCTGGAGGAGCCATGAGATATTTGTCATAAAGACCGCTGATAGCTCCCAATATGGCAGCCAAGACGATGAAGTAGATCCACTTGTCATGCTTGAAGTCGATTCCTTCTTTCTTTCCGCTTTTGCTGAGCATGGCGAAAGAGACGATGGCTAAAATCACACCGATCCACTGATATAAGTTCAATACCTCCCCATATACAATCAGTGCACCTACAAGTGTCATCACCGGTCTTGTGGCGTTGATAGGTCCTACAATGGTAAGAGGCAGGTGCTTCATGCCGAAATAGCCGAAAGTCCAACTGCTCAGTACAATCATACTCTTTAGTACGATATATTTATGAACCTCCCATCCACCTTCAGCTACATGAAAAATCGTTCCGTCTAATTGAGTTCCTGTATAGCTCATTATGATGAACGGAATAAAGATGAGCGATGAAAAGAGGGTGTTCAGAAAGAGCACCGGAATCACCGCATTACCTGAAAGTGCCTTTTTCTTGAAGGCATCATAGAATCCCAGCAAAGTGGCTGAGAGAAATGCTAATACTAACCACATAAATTTTAATCTTATTACCTTTTATTTACCTATTGTTTTTTCTAATATTTTAATTTACTTTTTCGGAAGTCCAGAATTTCAATAGTCCTGGATTCCTGAAGTACTTGGTTTCCCAGTTCCAGATTCCTTCACTTCTTGATTTTTCCAGTTCTTGAATCCTCCAGTTCTGATTTTCTTCAAGTGCTTATTTCTCCTCCAGTTCCTTCTGCAGTCTCAGAATTTCATCTCTGTATTGTGCAGCTTGCATGAAATCGAGTTCCTTGGCAGCTTGTTTCATCAGGGCAGTTGTGTTTTCAATACTCTTGACGAGTTCCTCCTTGCTCATACTACGTACGATAGGGTCGGCGGCAAAGGCACCTCCTTCCGGTTCGATATATACCCGTTTAATTTCTTTCTTGCCGTCACCGATGCGATAGTTATCTTCCTTGTCGGCAGATGTTGGGAGTGCAGAGGTAATTGCCTTCTCTATCTGTTTAGGTGTGATACCATGATCTGCATTGTACTGCAACTGGATACTTCTTCTGCGGGCAGTCTCATCTATGGTACGCTGCATGCTTTCTGTGATGTTGTCTGCATACATGATAACCTTTCCGTTGACGTTTCTGGCAGCTCTACCAGCCGTCTGAGTGAGTGAACGGTGACTTCTCAGGAAACCTTCCTTGTCGGCATCAAGAATCGCTACCAATGAAACCTCTGGCAGGTCAAGTCCTTCACGTAAGAGGTTGACGCCCACCAGTACGTCGTAAATGCCAGCTCGCAGGTCGTTCATGATTTTCACACGGTCAAGCGTAGCCACATCACTGTGGATATAGGCAGCTTTCACATTATGATTCAGCAAGAACTCAGTCAATTCCTCTGCCATTCTCTTGGTCAGGGTCGTAATCAGTACTCGCTCGTTTCTGTGCGTTCTGGTCAATATCTCATCCAGCAGATCGTCTATCTGATTTTCACTTGGTCTTACTTCTATTTCCGGATCCAACAGTCCGGTCGGTCTAATCAACTGTTCTACCACAATGCCCTCAGCCTCCTTGAGTTCATAGTCGGCAGGTGTGGCACTTACATAGATAGCCTGGTGGATCATACTGTGGAATTCTTCGAAAGTCAGTGGTCTGTTGTCAAAAGCAGCAGGAAGTCTGAAACCGTATTCCACGAGATTCTTCTTTCTGGCTCTATCACCTCCGTACATCGCACCTATCTGTGGGATGCTGACATGACTTTCATCCACTACCAGTAAAAAGTCTTTCGGAAAGAAGTCCAGCAGACAGTATGGTCGTTCTCCGGCCTGTCGTCCATCGAAATATCTGGAGTAGTTTTCGATACCCGAACAGTGACCTAATTCCTTGATCATTTCCATATCGTATTCCACTCTTTCCTTGATTCGCTGTGCCTTGATACCGTCTCCGATACTCTTGAAGAACTCTTCCTGCTTCACCAGGTCGTCCTGTATCATGCGGATAGCCTGTTCTGTCTGTTCCTTGGTTGTTACAAACAGATTGGCAGGATATATCTCATACTGGTCGAACGATTCTATGCGATGGTAGGTGAGCGAATCGACTTCCTCGATACTGTCGATTTCATCGTCCCACCAGGTAACTCTCAGTACATTGTCACTGTAGGCCATGAAGATATCAACAGTTTCTCCTTTCACCCTAAAATTGCCTCGCTGCAGTTCAATGTCGTTTCTTACATACAGCGCATCAACCAGCTGGCGCAGGAATATATTGCGGTCCAGTATCTGTCCCTTCTTTATCTTGATGATATTTTCCTGCATGGCTGTAGGCCCCCCCATACCATAAATACAGGAAACAGAGGAGACCACGATAACATCCTTTCTACCTGATAATAGAGCAGAAACGGCTCCGAGTCGCAACTTGTCTATCTCTTCGTTGATGGCAAGATCCTTCTCTATGTAGGTGTCCGTAGTAGGAAGATAAGCTTCTGGCTGATAATAGTCGTAGTAGGAGACATAGTATTCCACTGCGTTTTCAGGGAAGAAGCCCTTCATTTCCTGATACAACTGTGCAGCCAGAGTCTTGTTGTGACTCAGGATGAGGGTCGGCTTTCCCACGTTGGCAATGACATTGGCCACGGTGAAGGTTTTTCCCGAACCGGTGACACCTAAGAGAACCTGTGCAGGATCTCCTTGCTCCACCCCCTCGGTGAGTTGCCTGATTGCCTGTGGCTGATCGCCAGTTGGCTGGTATTTAGAAGTTATCTTGAATTCCATATCTGTTGATTTCAAAAATCAGTTTATAGGCAAGTATTGAGACACAAAGTCTTAATAAAATTAAATTATCGGTTGCAAAATTACAAAAAAAATCGCATAATTAGTTATAAAGAATGATAAAATGCGAAAAAGTGTATTTTTTTCTTTGTAAATAGCTATTTTATAGTTAACTTTGCATCACAAAACGTGATTATAATGAAAAAAACAATTCTTATATCAGCTTGTTTTGCGCTTCTGATGTCAAGTTGTGCAAATCAGTTTAACCAGGTTTATAAGTCTCAGGATTATAACTTGAAATATGAGTATGCCAAGCAGTATTTTGCTTTTGGCAAGTATTCTCGTGCAGCTACTCTTCTGAATGACTTGATTACTATCAAGAAGGGATCTACAGAGGCAGAGGAGAGCCTTTACATGCTCGCCATGTGTGAGTTTGAGATGAAAGACTATGAGACAGCAGCAGAATATTTCCGCAAATATGTTTCCAGTTATCCTAAGGGCATCTATGCAGAGCAAGCAAAGTTCTTTGTAGGCGAAAGTCTGTATATGAATGCTCCAGAACCACGTCTCGACCAGAGTACTACGATTACAGCGATCAGTGCATTTCAGGAGTATCTTGACGTATATCCTGATGCCCGTCTGAAGAATTTGGCTACCAGTCGTCTTTTCGCTTTGCAGGATCTTCTGGTGGAGAAGGAATATAAGAATGCGAAGCTTTATTATGATTTGGGCAGTTATTTTGGCAACTGTCTGGGCGAGGGTAACAACTATCAGGCATGTATCGTAACAGCTCAGAATGCGTTGAAGGATTATCCTTATAGCAATAAGCGTGAAGCATTTGCCACACTGATTATGAAAGGCAAGTTTGAACTGGCCAAGATGAGTGTGGAGGAGAAGCAGCTGGAGCGTTATCAGGATGCTGAGGATGAGTGCTACGGCTTCATCAATGAGTATCCAGATTCAAAAGAACGTGCCAATGCTGAAAAGATGATTGCGAAATGCAAGGAATTCGAAAAAGAACATCCTGAGGATGCACTGGAAAAATTGAGTTCCAATAATTCCAATCAGTAAAGTTTCTTTTGGGATTTAGCTGTTGCAAGAATCTATCTGAAGGGATTTAGAGAACATTATAAAATAGTTTGAAGAATCTGTAGATTTATAGAATCTTCCAGAATAAGTATAATTTATAGAATTTCTCAAAATAAGAATAATAAGAATCAATCAAAATAGATATTAAATAAAGGTATTATTATGGATTACAAAAAAACCAAAGCTCCAACAAACACCGTGACTCGTAATATCATGGATCTCTGTGATGACACAAACAATATCTACGAGAGTGTAGCAATCATCGCTAAGCGTGCGAATCAGATTTCTCTTGATATTAAGCAGGAATTGAACAAGAAGCTCCAGGAGTTTGCTTCTTATAACGACTCTTTGGAAGAGGTATTTGAGAATCGTGAGCAGATTGAAATCTCTCGCTATTATGAGAAGCTCCCTAAGCCATCTCTCTTGGCTACTCAGGAGTTTGTAGATAAGAATATCTACTGGCGTGACCCAACCAGGGAGCACGCTCCTGTTGACAGATATTAATCTGATTACTGACTCTATATCATATATAATGCAGATTCTGCAAATATATAATTCAATGTTATATAGTAAGGTATTCTGCTTCTTTATGTGGTGTTTCTCCTTTTAATGAGGTGCTTCCCTTTTTTATGAGGAGTTCTGCCTTTTAATGTGGAGTTCCGTCTCTATTATGTAATTTTAGGAATATAATTATAATTTAGGGATCTCAATTATATAGAAATGTAGGGTAGTGATTATATAATCATGTAGGAATATAACAAGATTATGATACAGCGTAAACAAACATTGTTTCTTCTGATCGCAGTCATAGCCTGTGTGATTTGCTTGTTTGTACCTGTGGCTTCAGTGATGCCACAGGGAATGGGAAATCCGATGTCAGTACACTGCCTGGGCATTAGCAGCGACGAGGGAATCCGTTTTGATGCAAGCTGTTTGCCACTGTTTCTTCTTTGCTCCGTTTCAGCATTGATGTCTCTGGTAACAGTATTCCAGTTCAAGAACCGTAAGTTGCAGATCAATCTCTGTTCTATCAACCTGCTTTTCAATGTACTCTGGTACGTAGATTATGCAGTGATCTTCTTCGGACTTGTAGGATTAGAAAAAGTATCCGGCGATTTGACATTCCATTGGGGTGCAGTAATGCCTCTTATATCACTTGTCTTTGTGCTTTTAGCACGCAAAGGAGTCAGTGATGATGAGAAATTGGTACGTGCAGCCGATAGAATACGTTAATGCAACCCGTAGAATACGTTAAAAATAATTATAAAATTAACTTGAAATTTGTGGGAATCAAATAAAAGTTGTAATTTTGCACCCGCTGTCACGAGATGGCAGCATAAAATTCAAACCTCAAATTAAAAAATTAGATTAAAAAATGGCAACAAAAATCAGATTGCAGCGCGGCGGTCGTAAGAGCTATGCTTTCTATAGCATCGTAATCGCTGACGTTAGAGCACCACGTGATGGTAAATTTACTGAGAAGATTGGTACTTTCAACCCTAACACCAATCCTGCTACTGTAGATTTGAATTTCGATCGCGCCCTCTACTGGGTAGAGACAGGTGCACAGCCAACAGACACAGTACGTAACATCCTCAAGGGTGAGGGCGTTTACTTGATGAAGCACCTCCGTGGTGGCGTTAAGAAGGGCGCATTCGACGATGCTGAGGCTCAGAAGCGTTTCGACGCTTGGAAGAACGGCGCAGACCAGAAGGTTTCTGCAGTTCGTGACGCTGAGGCAAAGGCTAAGAAGGAAGCTGCTGCTAAGGAACTCGAGGCTGAGAAGAAGATGAATGAAGCAATCGCAAAGAAGGTAGCTGACAAGAAGGCTGCTCTGGCAGAGGCTGAGGCTGCTGCAACTGCTGAGGAAACTCCAGCAGAGGATGCTCCTGCAGAGGCTTAATCTTCTTGAAGATTTAAAGTATAAAGGTCGGTTTCTCTTTTTGAGGTCCGACCTTTTTTATTAAACTTACCCCCATTGGGGATTTTTTGGAAATAATAGATTCTGGATGATAGATTCTCAAAAAGAATAATAAATTCTTCATAATAAGGATATTTACATTTTCAAAAGAATGAATTCTTTAAAAGTAGATTCTGTAATCAAGATTCTGTAATATATAGATTCTGTAATGATCTCGGTTGAAAATCTTAAAGTTGAATTTGGCGTTAAACCTCTTTTTCATGATGTCAGTTTTGTCATCAATGATAGAGATCGCATAGCGCTCGTCGGCAAAAACGGTGCTGGAAAATCTACCATGCTCAAAATCCTGTGTGGTTTGCAGAAACCTACTGACGGTGTTGTGGCGATTCCAAACGATACCACTATCGGATATCTGCCTCAGGTCATGAAACTTCAGGACGATACGACGGTCAAGGAAGAAACCCGCAAGGCCTTTGCTCATAATACGGAGATGAAGGCGCGTCTTGATAAGATGCAACAGGAGATGGCTGACCGTACCGACTACGAGAGTGATGAATATGCGCAACTCGTGGAGAAGTTCTCTCAGGAACATGAACGCTACATGATGATGGGGGGTGAAAACTATGAGGCTGAAATCGAACGCACCCTGACAGGTCTCGGATTTGTGCGAGAGGATTTTGAACGTCCTACCAGAGAGTTTTCCGGTGGATGGCGTATGCGTATTGAATTGGCGAAAATCCTGTTACTGAAACCTGATGTCCTCTTGCTCGATGAGCCTACCAACCATCTTGATATCGAAAGTATCCAGTGGTTGGAACAGTTTCTTGCTCAAAGTGCCAAGGCGGTAGTACTCGTGAGCCACGACCGTGCGTTTATCAATAATGTTACCAATCGTACGTTGGAGATTACCTGCGGAAGGGTAGAGGACTACAAAGTAAAATACGATGAGTATATCGTCCTTCGTCAGGAACGTCGTGAACAGCAGTTGAGGGCTTACGAGAACCAACAGAAGGAAATCGCTGATATTAACGACTTTATAGAGCGATTCCGATATAAACCTACCAAGGCAGTACAGGTGCAGAGTCGCATCAAGCAGTTGGAGAAAATTGTGCCGATCGAGGTGGATGAGGTGGATAACAAACAGATGCATCTCAAGTTCCCTCCTTGTCTGCGAAGCGGTGATTATCCGGTTATCTGCGATGAGGTACGCAAGGATTATGGAGAGCATACGGTTTTTGATCACGTCACCCTTACTATTAAAAGAGGTGAGAAGGTCGCGTTCGTGGGAAAGAATGGTGAAGGTAAATCAACGCTTGTCAAATGTATCATGGGCGAGATTCCTTTTACGGGCAACCTCAAGATTGGACACAATGTACAGATAGGATATTTCGCACAGAACCAGGCGCAGCTCCTTGATGAGAACCTCACGATATTCGATACCATCGATCGTGTAGCCACTGGTGAGATGCGATTGAAAATCAACGATCTCCTAGGTTCATTCATGTTCGGTGGTGAGACTTCAGAAAAGTATGTGAAGGTACTCAGTGGAGGTGAAAGAAGTAGATTGGCCATGATCAAACTGCTGCTCGAACCAGTGAACCTGCTGATACTCGATGAGCCTACCAACCATCTTGATATGCAGTCAAAGGATGTGCTCAAGGAAGCTATCAAGGCTTTTGATGGTACAGCTATCATCGTGAGCCATGACCGTGAATTCCTTGATGGATTGGTAGATAAAGTCTATGAGTTCGGTGGTGGTAAGGTACGTGAGTATTTAGGTGGTATCTATGACTATCTTCGTGCGCACAATGCAGATTCCATCAATGCCGCATTGACAAGTGCTCAGTCTGCTCCTGTAGCAGCAACTGTAGAGTCAACTCCTTCTGCCGGTAAACAGAATTATGCAGAGCATAAGGAACAGCAGAAGAAAATCCGCAAGGCAGAGAAGGCTGTCAAGGAGTGTGAAGATCGCATTGCCAAACTGGAAAAACGCAAGAAGGAGATCGATGACCTCCTGATGAAGCCGGAGAATGCTACCAATATGGAACTTGTCACAGAATATACTTCGCTGATGCAGAAACTTGATGAGGAAAATGACAACTGGCTGCTTCTTTCTGAAAAGCTCGAAGAAGTCAGCAAATCATAATAATTCTGCAAAAGATCTTCTTTCAGCAGATGCTTATCTTTCTGAGATTTAATAATAAAAATTATAACTAACATGAACATTAAAATGATTCTTCCGATGATGATGCTGGCAGCTATGCCTCTCGGCGCAGATGCACAGAACAAGTCGGGTCTTGTCATGGAAAACCTTGATAAGACAGTCAGTCCTGCTAATGATTTCTACAAGTTTGCTACAGGTGGATGGCAGAAGAACCACCCACTCCCAGCAGCTTACAGCTGCTTCGGCAGCTTCAATCTCTTGGCAGAGGACAACAACAAGCGTATCAATACCATTCTTTCTGAACTTCAGAAGAAGACTTATAAGAAGGGTACTATCGAGCAGAAATTGTCTGACTTCTATAAGTTGGCTCTTAATGTAGATGCTCGCAACAAGGCTGGTATCTCACCAGTTAAGCCACTTCTCGATGAGATGGAAGCAGCCAAGACAAAGGCTGACTTGCAGAAGATCCAGTTGAAGTATGCAGCACAAGGTTATGGTGTAAGCTTCGGTGGTGGCTTCGGTGCTGATGAGAAGAATGTCAAGATGAATATCTTCAATCTCGGTCAGGGCGGTCTCACCCTCGGTCAGAAAGACTATTATGTCAACAATGATGCAGCTACTGTAGCTATCCGTGAGGCATTCAAGAAGTATGTTCAGAAGATGTTCCAGCTCTACGGTTTCTCAGCAGAGGAAGCAGCTCAGAAGGAGCAGGCTATCTTCCAGCACGAAACCATGTTGGCGCTCATCTCAAAGAGTATGACAGAACTTCGCGATCCTCAGGCTAACTATAATAAGATGACTCTCAAGGAGTTCCAGGAGAAATATCCTAACCTCAACTTCGAGGCAATGTGTAATGCAGAGGGTATCAAGAGCGAGTATATCCAGGAGATGATCGTAGGTCAGCCTGACTTCCTTGCTGGTCTCGACAAGATTACTGCAGCCGAGAATGACAATACGCTCAGAGCCTTGATGGAGTGGGATGTCATCCAGAGTTCATCTTCTTATCTTACAGATGAGATCCGTGAGGCTAACTTTGATTTCTTCGGTAAGACAATGAGTGGCCGTAAGGAGGATTATCCTCTCTGGAAACGTGCTACCAGTCAGGTAGAAGCTCAGTTGGGCGAACCTCTCGGTCGTATGTACTGCAAGCGCTACTTCCCAGAGTCTTCCAAGAAGATCATGTTGGAATTGGTAAAAAATCTTCAGGTAAGTCTCGGTCAGCGTATCGATGCACAGACCTGGATGAGCGATACTACCAAGGCAGCAGCTCACGAAAAGCTCGACAAGTTCTATGTGAAGATCGGTTACCCTAACAAGTGGACAGACTATAGCAGTCTTCAAATCGATCCATCTAAGAGTTTCTATGAGAACGTGATGGCATGCCGCAAGTTTGCTCACGACAAGCATATCAATGACAAGGCAGGAAAGCCAGTGGATCGTGACGAGTGGTACATGACTCCACAGACAGTCAATGCTTATTATAACCCAACAACCAATGAGATTACCTTCCCAGCAGGTATCCTCCAGTATCCATTCTTCGATCCGAAGGCTGATGCAGCATTCAACTATGGTGCTATCGGTGTGGTGATTGGACATGAGATGACTCACGGATTTGACGACCAGGGAAGACAGTATGATTCAGATGGTAATATGCATGACTGGTGGACAGCCAATGATGCAGAGGGCTTCAACAAGCGTGCTGATCAGTATGCTGCATTCTTCAGCAATATCAAGGTATTGCCTGATTTGAATGCCAATGGTCGATTCACTTTGGGTGAGAACTTGGCAGACCACGGAGGTCTGATGGTTTCTTTCAATGCATTTAAGAATGCAACTGCAAAGAAAAAGCTCAAGGAGAAGGATGGTTTCACACCAGAACAGCGTTTCTTCCTTGCTTATGCTGGCGTATGGGGTCAGAACATCACAGAGCAGGAAATCCGCAACCGCGTAAAGAGCGATCCTCATTCATTGGGTGAATGGCGAGTAAATGGCGCTCTTCCTCACATCAATGCCTGGTATGAGGCATTTGGTGTCAAGAAGGGAGACAAAATGTATATCCCAGAGTCAGAGAGATTGGATCTCTGGTAAAGAAATGATGATCCATACCTCTATTTCAGCTTAAAATATTCTTAGGGGGTATGGGTCAGTTCTTTTTTAGATACAGCTATAGGAAAATGTGTTGAACAACTGTTCAACACATTTTTGTATGCTCGGCATGAGCTTATTCT
>ULNE01018855.1_pt1 | contig 12933 bp, 11 predicted proteins | sample 1951831 | NCBI WGS metagenome assembly ULNE01 (sample SAMEA4835568, study PRJEB28245) | human gut metagenome | biome: gut microbiome; material: fecal sample | place: Denmark | collected 2008 | reverse complement strand
CTGATCACTGACAGCAGCAACTGGGCGATGATACATCCGATCAGACAGGCGATGCCTGTATACAGACTGGCTTCCGTATGGCGGGTGACAATGTCAATCAGATACTTGCATACCCAGACGAAGCAAAGTGACACACTCACCTGCAGGATGCCGGTCAGTCCGTTGAGTACAGCAGGCAGACGGAATCCTTTGGAAGTTTTCCACAACCAGCCCAGGCATTCCCTGAGCCGCATTTCCTTATCCCTTTCTCTATACATGCAACCTCCTTTCTATCCGGCAGATGGCCAGCAAGTATCGCCGCAGCGGTCGCAGCCGCATCCATAACCAGGCTTTACACTGTTCTGTTACGGAGGTACAGCGGATGTAACGGCCGTTGCGGATAATTTCTATGACGGTCCCGCAGATCTGGTCCCGGTTACATTGTTCGGTAGCCTGGAGGTTGCCGTCGCCCATCAGGGTCATTTCATTATCCCGGATGGCAATGATCCGGTGAAGGATATATCCCCTGTCCGGAATCCGGGCCAGCACGATATCACCTCTGTGAACCGTTTTTTTCTTTTGCAGGATGATGCTGTCCCTGTCGCCTGTGATAAAAGGAAGCATGCTGTTTCCCCTGGCCCGCAGTTTTACCCGGTGTCCTGTCTGGAGCAGGCTGGTCACTTCGGAAAGCATACTTTCATTAGGAAGTGTGATTTTCAACTCCAAATTTGGTTGGTCTGTCATGTACTGTCTGAAAACAAACATGGATTCCATACCGCCGGACAGTCCGTAAAGACTGTCCGCGGCAGGAATCCATGAACCTAATTTAATTAAAAATCTGAATTATTCTCCACGGGTGATAACGGCACGGCTCAGACGAGGATCATCGTAGAACATGTTATCCACTCCACCCTTGTAGTCCATGCGAAGCTGTGAAGCCGAAACGCCGAACTCTTTGGTCAGGCAGTCGAATACAGCCTGTGCACGTTCCTTGCTCAGCTGTTCGTTTCTCTTCTTGCTGCCGGTACCGGCATCCGAGTAACCGGTGATGGTATATACCGTATTCGAGTCGGATGACTTGATTACTTCAGCCAGCATACCCAGGTTTACACGTGCTTCGTTTGACAGTTCACTCTGTCCCATGGCGAAGACAATCAGGCTTCCGGAAGCAACCTTCTTGACAGCCACTTCAGCTGCTTTCTGGTTACCTTCAGCAATGGCCTTCTGCAGACGCTCGTTTTCTTCAGTCAGTTTGTTCAACTGAGCCCGCATGTCATTGATGGCAGCGTTGTCATAACGGGTAACCGTCTTGCTGCGATCCCATCCGCGGCGTTTGAACTTGTAAGTCAGACCGACCGTTGCTCCCAGCAGACCATCGAATTTGGATCCTCCGATTTCCCCGTCAATGGCATCATCCACCATGGAAGCCCGCAAGTCAATGTTGGCATCCAGTGCATCACACAGACGGAAGGAGTTCAACCAACCTGCACTCAGCGTGATGTTTCCGGCTGTCGGTGCTTCCCAGGTACGCATGTAACCTACACCTGCATAGAAACTGCTGTTCCAGATACGTTTTTCCTTGTATCCGCAGAACAGGTTAGACAGGTTGAACATCACATCGGCCCGTACGTTGTAGTACTTGAACTTGGAGTAATACATACCCTCTCCCCAGTCAGGCACCTGTTCTCCGGTGGAGTGAGCTGCTCCCCAGCGGGTAGCTCCCCGGAGAGAAAGGCCGTTGTACATCAGTCGCATTCCGACACCCGGAGTAAACCATTTGCCGACAGCAATGTCCAAAGAGGGTGAAATACGTTTCCCGAGTCCGATTTGCTTGTCATGGTCTCCGAACATTATCTGCGGTCCTGCGCCCACCGTGATGAACCAGTTGTCCCAGAAGTGGTTGGTTTCCACTTTATATTTGTCATCGGTGTATTCCACTTTCTCCGTGATATCACCGTTTTGTGTTGTCTGCTCCGACTGAGCCAGAGCAGGACTTGCAGCTGCCAGGGTAAGGGCTGCAAAGATTGATTTTTTCATCATAACATTATGTTTTGATTAATGTGTTTTTTATTATTTCGCATCTGTTCTGATCAGTTCCCATTATCATATGTATATTCAAAACTTACAACAACCGGGAAGTGATCTGCATAGCCATTCACTTTGGTATAGCTTACATTCTGATCAGACAGAATATTGCCATTGGCATCTTCCACTGTTATTCCAGAGAATGAAACCTGTTCGGTACTCTTTGCGAAATGTTCCACTTCGTTCATGCAACTTGTGGCTTTCAGCTGTATGGCGGCTTCCGGCACATTGATATACCACATCTTATCTACCACTTCACCTCGCTGATCATCTGCACATAAGATATCGTTTTCAACATCTCCCGCATATTTGGAACTGATCATCAGAGATTTGGTGTTCCAAGTTGGATATACACCATCGCGATGGAATTCCACCCACGGATCAACTATCTGTAATCCCTCGTTGGTAACCGGATTTATCAAGTTTTCCACAATCTGATGGCGGGTATAGCGCATGTTGGTATCACCCATGATGATTGCCGGACGTTTGTTTTCTTTCGCCTTTGCCACCACATAGTCGCGCAATTGACGCAACTGCGAAAGTTGGGCATGAACCCATGGATCATCTTCCGTGTTGCCACCATCACCAAACGTGTTCATGTGCGTGATATAAACATCTATCGTCACACCTTGATCCACTGTTACCACATAATGGCGGAAACCTTTTGCAATCAGCTCATTGGCACCTTCAGTAAGTCCGCCGTATGCTTCATCAAAAGGTACAATAATTTCTCCTGTAGCTGTAATGCCGTCCTTCTTCCAGAAAAATCCAAGTCCATCCGTATCATTTTTTCCAAAAGGATTTGAAACAGTCCCTCTGTACGTACCCATATTATAATTGGTCATACCTGCAATCAGGTTATCATGATATGCAAAATCCTCGCTGACCGCAATGAAATCATATCCTAGACTATTCATGATATTACCGATAGTCTTTGTACCGTTTGAACCAGGACCACCACTGTTAATAAAATCAGGTAATCCGTCTACATTCAGTGCGGCACAGGTAAATTTACCTTGTACAGCATTTCCATCCTTGTCATACACTTTGATGGTTTCATACTTATCAAGAACCACCGGGAATTTGTAAATCTGTTCAGGAGAGAAATTTGTCAGACTGTTGGCAGTAAACTCCGCTTTGTAATTTTCAGTGGATACGGTAATTGTAAAGAGGTCACCCGATTTAACAAGTGGGAAAAGGCTCATATAGCAGGTAAATGCCTGCTTAAGACTTGGAGACGTTTTATCCCATGTAAGAGTAATAGAACTTATCCCTTCATCAGTCTGTGTCCAACTGGCATCTTCCGCATTGAATGTAAAGTTACCAGCAACAGGTACACCAGCCTCTCCACGGCTAACACTCATCGTAAGGCTTTTCAGCGTTTCACCCTTCAGTGGAGTATCTGTGGCATCAATGGTAATACGTGCCATAGAGAAAAGATGTTTGAATACAAACTCATAGCCACCGTCAGATGTCGGCGTAGTGGCACGCCCTATCTTATAATCTCCATGCAATGCACCATTGTCCATATTCTGCGTGGAAGGCAAAGTGCCCACAAGTGAATGCATGTCTTTGGATGAGTTGGCATCGTCGTACGGGTAATAGGCATAGACCGGATCAGTAAAAGCTGTAGTACCGGAAGCAGCAAAAGAAGCCGTAGCCGCTGCACCCTGACCGACCTTGGCATAGCGTTTTTGTGAAGTACCCGATGCATCGAACACTCCGATCTCATCACCGTCAGTCCATACAATACCCACCGCATTTGTTCCATCTACTGCATCACCTACAGCCGTACGAGTGGTGACTGACTGTTCTATTTTTGCCACAATTTGACCGTGGCTGGAACCATCCCAGACCGTTTCGTCGTTTGAGCAGGAAAAAAGACTTTGTGCTGCCAATACTACGGCAGCTATAACAAAAGATTTTCGCATAAATTTATTTCTTAGTACAGAAATTATCTGAATAAATGGTTGGCAAAATTGTCAATACAAGTATTCCACAGGGCAGGCAAGAACACCTGCCCTGCATAATAAAATTGTTGTTATTTACATCTTGTCCAACCTATAGCATCAGTCTGGTTATCCTTCATTCCAGAACTGTAACCAGGAGCTGCGGACTGTACACTGTTAGCACTATCATTTATGTAATCTCCGGTAACAGGTGAGCGGTTCGGATCGTAAGCCTTGCGGTACTTATTGTTCATTTGGAGAATGTTCTTGACAACATCCGCATAGTTTATTGCCTCATTCATCAACACAATACCCACCGGATAGTAAGCTTGTTTGGTTTCCATTTCTTCAACTCTATCGTTTATCCAAGCATTAAGCGATTGAGAAACTGGGGAATAATCATCAGAGGTTCCAAAAATTCCTCCAGTACCTGGGATATACCCTCCAAGCCCCAAATAAATCCAGCAATTATGCGAATAATTTTCTCTATCGTTATAATTCTGCTGAGACTTCGTTAGGATGTACTGCGCTTTTTGTTTACGTTCTGCAAATGTCGGCATATAACCGCGATCTTGGTTGGTAGAGCCAGTGCCAGATTCCGAATTAGTGGTTGCCTGAGCGTAAGTAGCATACATAGTGATTCCTGTTTCCGTACTATTCATATATTTCAATGGCTGGCTAAAATAATCATTTGTTGTAAATCCTTGTTTGTGTGATATACTTCCATCTACATTTATATCTTCATCCTTTTCAGATAACTCCATCGGCAAATTCACATACAGAGGTTTGCCTGTCACTTCAGTCGGTGTGTAGGTGTTCACTATCACAATAACTGTACCCAACACGTCTTTCACGGTGGTGTTCGGGGACAAGTCAAATGCATCTATCACAGCATCATTGTTCTTGCATGCATCTCTGATGGCTTCTCTCCAGCCACCATCACCACTGGTTCCGTAGTCTTTGTAGTTACCGCTACCTTGTGCAAAGGTACATATTACAACCATATACTCGTCTGGACTAACACGCGTCGTTATGGCATCCAAACATTGCTGAAAACTCGGGGCATCCATGGTCAAATACTTATCACCTCCCCGAACTCCTTTTTCATTAAATGAGTGATTATCAGTATCTATCACACCCAAATCTTGAACTTCATTAAGGTATGTATCCCCAATGACCGATCTAGTCGTTCCTCTCCATCTTGTATCTAGATGAAATGCGCGAACACCATTATTATAAAGATTTGAAATTTTTTCTTCATAGCTGCTTGCATTTGCATCTGGTTGATATGAACTATGCATGGAATACCAAGCGCCTGGAATAGAGATTTCTGACAGATACACATTACGTTGGAGGTTTGCCATCCAGTTTGAAGCGTTCCATTTATCCGAAGTCAATGGAGGCAAATCAGGCAGAATATGTACCTTTCCAGGTTCAAGAGTACGACTTTCAGCACTAGCAGTAGTCCGAATAGGCAACTCATAGCTAACTCCAATACTAGTACCAACTTCAATAGACCAGTTTTCGTCCACTATAGTTTCTTTTCCTAACAAAAGAAAGGCTGTCAATACAGCACTTTCATTTTTTCCAAGTGTTAAATATGCACCTGTAGTAGCATTTGCGACATTCATCGTCACATAATTAAGGCCATTTGTAGGTTCCGGAATTCCACTACCATCTGTAACATCCTTAAATGTATAAGTACCGTTTATATAAGTATCATTTGGCGCATGAATTCTGACATAAGTGACAGTTACAGGACCATTAGTATCATCCTGTGGGCCTTGCAATTTGAACCGAATAGCTGTGGAAAGCTGCTTATATTTCAAATTCACCGTTTCACCATTTGATATTTCGGAGGTATTTGCATACATAAAGCAAGCTCTCATATCAGGCTGCACAATTATCTCGTTGTTATTATTTCTAGTAAAATTCATATCCTGCTGAGCCGGCATAGTAAGTGTCACGCTTTTACAATTATCACTAACTTTGGTATATTGCGAAGATGCAGGATAAATAGAATAGAAACGTCCAGTGGTATTTTGCCCCCAACGCACACCTATCTCACCAGTTTTATCCAGACTATTTGCGTAGTTCTGCTCTCCTGAATTTTCACCTACATTCACCTTATAGATAGCTGATCCCACTCCACCAGAACTTTGACTCGCTGCACAATCAGGAGAGAAGACTACCACCTCATCTCCTGTTACCCAGTTAATAGGAAATCCAGTTTCAGTCTGCTCACCATAAACTGTACGCGAAGTAATCTGTTCAAGTGTAGCACCAAACTGTACCTCTTCACCCGGTGTAGGTTGTATGCCTCCCTGTTCCTCATCCTGGCAACTACAAGCCAAAAGCATAATGGCAGAAATTATGAAATATTTTTTCGTCTTCATACGCATATTCTCTTTAAATTGTTATTGTTCTTCTTTAATCGTCGTCCAGTCCTGACCAGAATCAAACGTAAAATTGAAGTCTTTATTAATCTCATGTTCCTCGATTTGTCCAGTCCCAACATCATTAGGATTTTGAATATCAGCCGAAGCAGCACAAATGCCATTTTCCAAACTAACTGTAGTCCTCTTGGTTAAAGGAGACTCATACTTTTCTTTTTCTTTGTTTTTTTTCATTGTAATAAAAATTTAAATTGTTAAACTGTGGTTTGATTTTCTGTCTTTTCTCTTTCTAGTTTTACCTCCGTTTTTTAGTTGTTATTTTGAATGATTTTTATATCCGTATTTATAGCCATAGCCGTAACCATATCCGTAGCCATATCCATATCCGTGACGTTCCGGATCTGCACCGTTCAGTACCAGAGCCATGTTCTTCAGTTTCTTTTCCTGATAGAGTTGCTCAATGTCAGGCAGCTGACGACGGTCCAGTTTGCCTGCACGTACCACAAAGATGGTCAGGTCGGCAATACGGTTGGCAATGGTGGCATCGGCAATGATACCTACCGGTACATTATCGGCGATGATGTAATCGTAGCGGGTGCGAAGTTCCCGGATCAGCTCGTCCAGACGTTCATCCATCAGCAGTTCGGCCGGATTGGGAGCGACGGTTCCTGAGGCGATCAGGTCGAAGTCTTCCCGGCGCTGGATGATGTCGTCTACGCGGATGGTGGAATCGGACAAATAGTTGGTGATACCCACATGGTGATGTCCATAGTGGCGGCTCAGGGTTCCCTTGCGGATGTCCAGGTCGATCATGATCACGCGCTTTTTGGTGTAAGCCAGACTCATGGAAAGATTGCGGGCAATGAAGGTCTTTCCAGCACCTACATTGAATGAGGTGAAGGTGATAACCTGCACAGGGTTGTCTTTCCGGGAGAGGAAGGCCATATTGGTACGCAGGATGCGGAAAGCTTCCGACACGATGTCGTCACCCTGTTCCCGAACAGTGGGTGCATTCTTGTCGTGATGTTTCTGGATGGACTTGTCGAGCGGTATTTCACCCAGATAAGGTAAGGTGACTGCTTTCTCCAGATCCTTGCGGCTGTGAACGCGGGTATCCATGAACAGAATGAGGAGGAAGGCGGCTCCCGGCAGGGCGATACCGATAAGGACACCGAGCAGAAGAATGCGGTTCCGGTTCGGAGAAATCGGGAAACTGGTACTTTCTGCACTGTCAATGACCCGGGCATTGTTGTCGGCCATGGCCTGTGACAGGGCATTTTCTTCGCGGCGGTTAAGCAGGAAAAGGTAAAGAGCTTCCTTGATCTTTTGCTGGCGCTCGATGGAAAGCATCTGGCGTTCCTTGGTCGGAATGGCAGCCACCCGGCTCTGGGCACGCTGTTCGCGGCTTTGTGCATCGTTGCGCTTCACGTTGATGCTGACAATCATATTGTCGACGGCACGGATGATGCTTTGCTTCATGGCGTGCAGCGTGTTGTTCAGTTCTTCCACTACGGGGTTCTTGTCGCTGCTGTCGCTGATCAGCCGGTCGCGTTTCAGCTTGGTGGCATTGTAGGCTGTGATCTGGGTCTCAATGTTCATGTCGCTGATGCCTGTATTGGCCGGGATCAGGTCTGTTTCTTTCTTGGGGTCGGTGAGATATTCCTTGATATACCTGGCCAGGCGCAACTGGGTTTCCAGTTCCAGGGCGTCAGCATTGTATTTCTGCGATTCACTCATGTACATGCTGGCCGAGGAAGCAATGTCTACCACCTGATTGTCGCGCTTGAAGGATTCCAGGTCTGATTCAACATCGCCCAGTTCCTGACTGATAATGATCAGACGGTCATTGATGAAGTTGGCGGTGTTGATGGCTACCTGATTCTTATCCTTAATGGCTTCTTCGTTGTAGACGTTGATCAGGGTGTTGAGGATGTCTTCGGCCCGTTTGGGGGAGTTGTCTTTCAGCGAGAGCGTGAGGATAGACGATTCGTCTTCTTCCTGACGGATGCCCAGATTTCCCTGATAGCGGGCAGCTACACCGTCAAGAGGTTGTTTCCGTACCTTGATGGGAACATTGGTCCAGGCCTTGCTGAAGAAGTTGGTCGGGGTAATCACCAGATTTCCGCTGCGAAGTGACAGGGTGTCGTTCAGCCGGACCTGGTATTCGGACTTTTCCTCTTCCCGGATAAAATCAGACAACAGTACAGTGGTACTGTCCTGTATGGTTACGGTAAAGCCAAGGTATTGTTCCGGAAGCGCATCGGGGAAACTGACATTTACCGGTGACTGTGTATACAGTTCGTCGTAGTGAAGGCCGCTTTTCTTCTGGTAACTGATATCGGCATGAACACGCTGTACCACTTCCCGCATCAGTTTCTTGGAACGGAACTGCAGGATTTCGTTAGCCACGTTCACTTTGTTGATGAAATTGTCGTAACGGTCCAGTCCGGCGGTAGAAGTCTTGTTCGAAGGATCTTTGATGATCACGGTTGTTTTTCCGAAATAAACTTTGGGTGAACTGGCGTATTGATACCAGGCGATACCGCCGCATATCAGTATGGAAAAAAGAAACCACTTCCATTTGGAAGTCAGGTACATGAGCAGGTCCAGTACGTTGAGGCTCTGCTCATTCTTGTTTACAGAGGATGGATTTGTCTGCATGTCGTTTGAAAGTCTGGTTATTGTTATTTAAGAGCCCACATCAGCGAGCAGACGGTTGTTACAAGAGAGAGCAGGACGGTTACGACCTGGAAGCCGCGGTCTTCGTTGTCTTTCTTGCGATACTTCGGCTCTACATAGACGATGTCATTTTGCTGCAGGTAGAAGCAGGGAGAGTCGAAGATATCCTTGCTGCGCAGGTCATGAACGAACATCTGGCGTTCGTTGCCTTTTTCACGGATCACGGTCACGCGGTTGATCCGGGCTTTGGCAGTCAGGTCTCCGGCATTGGCAATTGCTTCCAGCAGCGTGATGCGGTCACCGTCGCAGGTAAAGGTTCCGTTGCGTCCTACGGCTCCCAGTACGGTGTATTTGAAGTTCAGGACATCAATGGTGACAAGGGGATCCTTGATGTAGTTGCTTGCCTTGATCTGATTCTCAATCAGCGATTTTACCTGGCTGACAGACATTCCGTCTACATGAAGTTTTCCGAGAATCGGGAAGTCAATGTTGCCTTCCACATCGACAAAATAACCTTTTTCCTTGCTCCCTGAGGCATCGGATGCCGAGACATTGCCGTTGCGGTCTATCTGGAAATTTCCTCCCTGAATATTGAACGGGATGGCAAGTTCCGGATTCTTACAGCTTACCGTGATGCCCAGGCGGTCACCGCTTTGCACGACTACTTCATGGTTCGGATCGAAAGGATATTTTTCACCCATCTGCATGTCAGACAGGTAGACGAAATCCTTGCGTGACGCACACGACGAGAACAGCAAGGCAATCATCAGGCTTAAAAAAACGAATGTTTTGTTCATGAGTTATGTTTAATAAGATTGATTAATTCGGTTGATTTCATGGTGGCATAATTGGGCAGCCTCACGGTCAGGCCGACATTCCAGCATGCCTACCGGAACGCGGGTTGCGATCTGTATCAGGGTGTCACACAGCTGCCCGTAAAGGTGTGAATCCTGCCGGATGGCCGAGCACCCGGGAAGCAGGTCGATAAAGGCTTCCGTATCCTGATGGCTGTGGAAACGGTTGACCGGTGCCTGTTTCAGACGCACGATTCCACCCACGGGAAAATGCCGGTTTTTATAACACGGGGTTTTCCCGCTCCACGGAGTGCCGTAAACCAGCACCTGACCGTCTTGAAGGCGGAGGGTGGGGTTATCGTCGTTCAGCAGTTCGCAATTGGGTAAGACGGAAGTCCACAGGGCTGCATGTGTACTTTTCCCGGTACCGCTTTTTCCCAGGAAGAGGTAGCCCATCCCGTCTGTATATACAGCAGAAGCATGGATGGAAACGGCTTCCCGGTTGAGAATGGCCTGTGAAAAGATAATGCGCAGCATGGAGCTGAGTATATGTCCTGCATAGGGATCCGTCCAGAGTATTGTCGCCGTAGCCTGAGTAAATTCTCTGTCGGTCTGAAGGATATGCTGGGGACCTTCCGGCCAGGGGCTGATGCTAACCTGATATCCTCCGGAAAAGGCATACAGACTGGTATAACCAATATCATTAAGGGTCCGGTCCAGGAGGGTGGACGCAGTTTCTATTTCCGGTCCGGCTTCGGATAAGACTGTCAGTTGGAAAATGGATTCTTCCTGCGGTTTCTTTTTGCACAGAAAGGAACGGAACGAGGGCAGCAGCCTGTCAGCATCCTGTCCGTCCGGGAGCGAAAGACTGAAAAAGAATCCGGCTACACAATATTGAGATTCTGTCATGATTTGAATTGTCCGGTTAAAAGGTTCGTAAAAGTCCAGAATGCTTCCTGCGGTGCGTAGCGGCAGGAGAAACGGATATTGCCAAGGAAAGACCGGAAAGTATGAAACTTGCTGCTCCATTTGTTTTCGGCTGTATTCCTGCGTTGTGCGTGGTATAAACCGAAGTTTCCTCCCCGCAGAATAATCTCCAGCAGCGGTTCCGGAGAAACAGTCTTTTCCGGATAGGGGAGACTGGAATCAGACAGACCCAGCTGTTTCACCAGAAAGGCATGAAGCAGACTGTTCCACCGGATGATTCCTGCTTTACGGCAGAGGTCATACAGGGCCTTGCCGTCAGTTTCCGTTTGCAGGCAGTGATAGGCACGTGCCAGGTCGCATAGCTGACGCAGACCGATTCCCCATCCGAAAGCATGCTTCATGATGTGCGTATTGAGCAGAACCAGATTCAGCAAAGGAGAGGGAATGGTTATCTCGGTTGGGTTTCCCGGTAGTCTGAAGCTTGTCAGATTGGCGGGATCCTGTTCCTGTTTATACAAGTATTTTCGAATGAACGGACTGTGCAGGTCGGTCAGACGCGTATGATGTTCTACGTTGACTCCTTTCCAATAATAGCAGAGACTGTCATCGGCTTTGGGAGAAACACGGCATCCCATCTGGCTGACCAGTGAAGCAGCCTGACGGCTTTCTTCCTTGTCGGAAAAATAAAAGTCAATATCCCCACATTCCCGCAGCAGCGGTTTTTCGTAAAAACGGGCGATTCCTTGTCCTTTCTGCAGAACGGGGTGCAGACCGTTGGTGTGAAACAGTCCGTAAAGTTCGGTCAGTACCCGGTTCATCCGGAGATTGGCTCTTTCGATCCGGTCAATGGTTGCCACCCAATGAAGCAGTTGCTGTTCGGGTGGAAGCAGTTCGTCCGGAAGCTGGCACAATCCCTGATAGACGAGGCCGGTGACTGTCTGACGCTGTGCCAGATTGAAAATCCTTTCCCAGCTTTCTGATGATCTGGGAAACAGGGAAAGATTTTCAGGAACTTTCTCCCAAAGTCCGGCACGCACCAGTATGAACAGGACCTCGGTGTCTTCTAATCGATCAGTCCGTACGCTTTCCATTGAGCCAATTGTTTTTTTACATCTTGAAGTGCTGTTTCACGGTCGACTTCATATATTTCGCACAGCCAGTCAGCCAGTTCTTCCGGAACAGTTGTTCCTTGAATCATCTGCTGCCATAATCCGGCAGCTGTTTCGTTCAGTGTGAAAACATCGGACAAGTCAACATTCTCCTGACGGGTGTTTACGATCATGTATTGCCGTCCGATTTTGCGAAGTCGCAGGTTGGATTTAGGTTTCATCTTTGTCTGGTTTTTGTTAGTAGGTTCCCTTTCGGGACAGGTTCAAAACTTTTTTCCGGAGAGGATGGACAGAACGGTCAGAAAAATGATCTTCGTATCCAGCCATAAGGTATGATGGGCCAGGTAGTCAAGATCCATTCTTAGCCGTCGTAACATCTTTTCCATGTTGTCGGTATATCCGTTGTAGAGGGTTGCAGGCGAAAACAGTCCCGGACGTAATTGATAAAGCAATTCGTAATCAGGATTGATCGCCTTGATCTGTTCTACAAAATATTTCCGTTCCGGACGAGGACCGACAAAACTCATATCCCCTTTGAGGACATTCCAGAGTTGGGGCAGTTCGTCCAGATGGTGTTCACGCAGGAAACGTCCGACCCGTGTCAGGCGTTTGTCTCCCTGGCAGCAGAGAGCTGGTTTTCCGTCAGCTTCAGCCGATTCTTTCATCGAACGGAATTTATAGAGGATGAAGGGTTTACCCTGATATCCGATCCGTTCCTGGCTGAAAATAACCTTACCTCCGTTTTCTATTTTTATGACCAGATAAATGAGAAGGAAAAGCGGTGAAAAAACAATCATTCCTGTAATACTTCCCAAAATGTCCAGTCCCCGTTTGATGCGGTTGATGGCTGGCGACATCATATCCCGACATTTTTTGTTGTCTTTGATCATTTCGGCTTCTGACATAGACATGATTTTTAGTTTGGTATCATTCATAGGCTTTCATAGATTTTGAGACATTGATCAATCATTTTTTTCTGAGTAACCTCAAATCCGCAACTAAGCTCTTCAGCGTC
>ULNE01014827.1_pt1 | contig 13116 bp, 10 predicted proteins | sample 1951831 | NCBI WGS metagenome assembly ULNE01 (sample SAMEA4835568, study PRJEB28245) | human gut metagenome | biome: gut microbiome; material: fecal sample | place: Denmark | collected 2008 | reverse complement strand
GGAGGAAGGTTTGGAGGCATTTGCCGGTTGTGCTGTGGTTATCAGCCACGACCGCTGGTTCCTTGATCGTATCTGTACCCACATCCTTGCCTTCGAGGGCAACGGTGAGGTATTCTTCTTCGAGGGCAGCTATTCTGAGTATGAAATCAACAAGGCGCGCCGCCTGGGCGATACAGAGATCAAGAAGGGTCGCTATCGCAAGTTGATGGAAGAATAAAGATTCGGAAACGAAAAGAAGAACTCGGAAACGAAAAGAATAATCGTTTCGTAAACAATAAAAAAACCAAAAAGAGGGTGTGTCATAAGTACAAGACGCACCCTCTTTTTGGTTTCTATGTAGCCTTTTTCATAAGAACTATCGCTGGTAAATCCGATGAATAAAGCAGGCTAAATTTCTCCCATCAACCACTTTAACGCATTGATTCGCTTTATTCCGTCATAATCAGCAGTTGGATCCTCATCGAGCGTCAGAATAAACTTAGGATATTGATCCTTGATTTGTTGCAACGAAGCCAACTCACGCTTTAAGGTATTCTCATCTCTCACCGTTGCAGCCACTTGATAATAGGTGATGTCATTCTCATCAATAGCCACAAAATCCACCTCTAAGTTGTCCGTCTTGCCTATATATACTTTCTTTTGTCGCCGCAAGAGTTCGAGATAGACGATATTCTCCAAAATACGTCCAGCATCAAAGGAGCGAGAGCCAAGCAGCATACGTCGCAACCCGATATCAATAAGATAATATTTTCCCAAAGTCTTGAGCAGTTGCTTGCCCTTGATATTATATCGTTTACACTCATACAGGAAGAAAGACTCGCAAAAGGTCGATAGGTATTTTTCCACTGTCTTCTGGTCTATCTTTCGCCCATCTGCTGTCATCAAATCAGCAATACGTTTTGTAGAAAGGATATTACCAATATTATCTGCCGTAAAACGGATCACGCTCTCCAGCATCATAACATCCGAAAATTTGTTACGACTCATGATATCCTTAACCACAATCGTATTGTAAACGGCATTCAAATAGTCGCTTATCTCATTAGCAGTATCCAATTCCAATGTATATGGAAAACTACTCTTGCTCACATATTCCATATAAGTTTGCGAAAGGTCATCCGTACCTCCGATACCTTCCACATATTCCTTGAAAGATAAAGGAAGCATCGCTATCTCCACATATCTACCAGACAAGAGTGTTGCAATCTCGCTCGAAAGCATATAGGCATTTGAACCTGTCACATAGAGGTCAACCATTGATTTCAAATTGAGACTATTAATAATGTCTGGAAAATCCCTAACATGCTGTATCTCGTCAAAAAATATATAAGTCATCTTATCTTGAAGTATCAGGGGTTTGATATAAGCATATAGTTTTTGAGGATCTCGCAACTCATAATAGTCATAATCCTCAAGATTGAGATAGATGATTTGTTCTGGCATAACACCATGAGCCTTTAGCCAATCACGAAAAATCTCCATGATGGTTGACTTTCCACAACGGCGAATGCCTGTTATTACCTTGATCAGCTTTTTATCCTTGAAGGATATTAGTTTTTGCAGATATGCTTGTCGCTCTATTCTCTTCATTTTTAACGGTTTTATGTATCACTCTGCAAATATACATATTTTTTAGGAATACACTTACAAAAAGAGTATTCTTTTAAGAAGTTTTAGGAATACATTCCCAAAACTATTTATTTCTACATATTTTTAGGATAACAAGCACCTAAACTTGCAGTAAACCAATTGTGAAAGCAAAATTACGACATTTTTTCGGAACACTCTCCGTGCTTTGGAGAGATCAACAAAGCACGCCGCCTTGGCGATACAGAGATCAAGAAGGGTCGCTATCGCAAGTTGATGGAGGAATAAAGATTCGGAAATGAAAAAGAAAAAATCGAAAATGATAAGAACCGAAAAAGCCCAGAGCAATTGCTCTGGGCTTTTATTTTTCAGATATTTCGCTGATTGATAAAAAGCGGAATTACTTTACTACTACCTTGCGGATAGAACCATCACTCATGCGGATGATGTTGAGACCCTTCTGAGGAGCTGAGATGCGCTTGCCATCAGCAGAGAAACGAGCCACCTCGCGAAGCTCTACGCTGTTCCACTTGTTGGCAGCAATACCTGTAGAAACATTCTTTTCGCAACCTACATTGTCGATGCAGACGTAGCAAGAAGTGTTCAATCCGTAAGAACCTTTATCTGTACCGTCAAAGCTGACGTTCAGGGAAACCACCTTGCCCAAAGAAGAAAGGTCAACCCAAGCCCAGTCGGTGAGGCAAGTCCACTTTGCCTCATTTTCAGAACGGTAATCAGCCAGATAATAATCTACAGAAGCAGTAGTCTTGTCAGCCTTCACACCGGTGAAGGTAACCTTGAACCAAGAACCCTGCGCAAACTTCTGAGCTGAGCCATTGCCATTCTTCACGCACTCTACAGTCCATGCAGAGTTGGTGATATTCATACCCTTGATAATTCTGCCTTCAGCATCACCATCAGCCACCTTGATAATTTCCATCTGCTCGTTTGGAGTACTGCTACCATAGATGACGCCATAATTGGCTGAACCAGCAGCACCATGACCTGCTGCAGAATTCCACTGGTCAGTAACGTAAGAAGCAAAAGATGTTGCGGTCATGTTGCTGTAAGAACAACCTGTCCAAGAACTCCATTCTGGTGTGAATGAGTTCACAAACTCATAAGAACCACTTTTAAAGGTACCTACCATATTCTTGCTACCCCATGCGCCTTCTACTTCTACAGCATTATCAGCAGGACCAGCCCAGTGGTTTTCAGGCTCCAAGGTCAAATCCTCGAAGGTTGCCACAGTAGCATCCTTAACTGTTACCTCACTGTTATCCTGCGCATTCGCTACAGATGAAACACTCAACAAGGCTGCAACGAAAGCAGCCGACAAAGAATACGAGTAAATCTTATTCATATTTTACCTTATTTATTATTAATAATTGAATTTTCTGTTTGATTGATGATTCACCCCGGAAGAGAACTTTACTTGAAGATTATCTTCTTGCCATTTCTGATATAGATTCCCTTCTGTGGAGTAGCCACACGGCGACCCATCAGGTCGTAATAGCTATCATCCTTGGCGGCAAACTTACTATCGGTCTTGACTACTGAAAGTCCTGTAGAGGTACGAGGGGTGATGATGATAGGATTCTCATCATAGCCTTCTACCAGATGAAGATCCTGGAAGCCTGTTACCTCGGTAGAAGTCTCGCCCAGCCAGCCACAATACTGGAAGGTTCCGTTCACCACTTTCACAAAGTTGATTTCCTCCAAATCCACGTGGTTGCCCTGCTCATCCACTGCCCAGTCGATGTCGAAGGTGGAGTAATCATCCGTATTGAGCGAAGCATCCACGTAGCCATACGCATCCTTGGCGTAGCGATAGAGCACCCAATTTTGCGAAGCCTCGGTTCCATAATTCACGGCATTGTTCGGCAGTTTTCCACCTTTGAAGGTCAAGGTTTCTCCTTCCTCCCACAAAGGCCAAAAAGACTGTCTATGGAACGAAATCTTCATGTGGTAACCCGTAGAGTCGCGACGCTCACCGTTCTTATCGGTCCATGAAGCCTCCCACTTGATGTAGTTATCAAACGAAGAGAACATCTGCGAATGCTCTCCCTCCTCTGCCACTGGCTTGTGATAGGTGATGGAGAAATCGTGAATCTCATCTGTATAATACTCAGAGCCAGCCAGCTCATACCACTTGCAGGTGTTCACATCATTGCCCACACCCACATAAACAATACCAGGCTCAAAAGAACCGCCGATGGTCTCCTTGCCATATTTCGGGTCACCACTGCTATAGAAGCCGTTGCCCTTGATGCGGAGGTCGGAACCTCGCTTGTTCTGCACCGGATGGTCGAACTTCACAGTTACGTATCCTCCGTAAGTACCCAGATGCACAATCTGACCATCATTCAAGGCTTCGGTAGCCTCCTTGCAAACCTCCTCGTGGGTGGTTCCCTCCTCAGCCTGAGGCATGGTGTTGACAAACTGGCCTGGAGCTGGATGCAACTCCACTACTTCCACATTCTGTGTCTGTGCCGAAGCCACTCCCATGGAAAGGCTCAGCAATGTGCTCATTAAAATTCTATTCATATCTTTCTTTTATTAAAGCTGTTATGTTGATATTTCTCACTTATTTTCATAAATCGGCAAAGCCAGGATATGCGCCGGATTTACATACACTTTCTGAGGCGCAAACACCTGCTGGCCTTCCTTCGTATAGCCATAAAGATAACCTGCAGAACCATAACTATTAGCATCCGTGAAATACACATTTTTGGTATAAGGCGAGATATAAAGTTCGTATGGCGAAGTTATCTCCTTGATTTTCTGAGTGATGGCTTCACAGAAGATTCCATCTTTCACCTCCTGTGTCTTAGGATTGATGGTCTTGATGGAATAGACATACTCACCCGTATTATAGGAGAATTCAGAACCTACGGTGTAAAAAACATCCCCATCCGTACTGTTATAGGTAGCAGGGAAATCGAAGGTTTTCACCTCATCTGTCTTGCAATCTACAATCACCGTCTTAGGCTTCACATTGTAATAATCTCCGCAGGAATTGATGCAGAGATACTGTCCTGCCTGCGACATTTCGCCATAGAGATTGATGCAGCCCGTATCGATGGTCTTGATGGATTTCATCGTCTCAGCATCCACCACCTGCACGGTGGTTTCATACGCATGATTCTCAGAGAAAGCGTAGCCTCCGGTATTTGCCACATAGAGTTTGCCCTCATAAAGACGCACACCTTCTGGCTCCCAGCCCACCTCACAAGTGGCAACCACCTGCTTGGTCTTCACATCAATCTTAGCCACATACCCCTTTTCGAAGGTCTGGTTGCCGCATTGGTGGGCATAGGATGTGATGTAGAGATAGTTGCCGTCTGTGCACATGCGGCGATTGTTGGGCACATTCTCGGTAGCCCCGCAAGCCGTTCCGTCGGGATGAATATACTGGATGATGTTCGACCAGTTCACGGCAATGGCAATGAGCGTATCATTCACCTGGATAATGTCATTAGGCGTATCTCCCAGTTTGCTGCCGTTCACCTGTCGGAACCACTTGTTGGTGAGCACGCCCGCCGTTCCATCATAATAGGAAAGTTGCCCGTTATCCGACTGCCAGTTTCCCTCGTTGCAGATAATGAGGTTCTCACCAATAACTTCTCGCTTAGGGATAACATTTTCTTCACCATTTTCATCCGAGCAAGCTGCAAAAAAGAGTGACAGCAACATCACCCACACCCACAAAATTTTGTTTTCTACTCTTGATTTCATTTCTAAATATTTTTTATAATTCTACTCTCATCGTTACTGCGAATCTCCTTCCCGGCATCGGCCAGCGCTGAATCATCTCGTAACGCTCATCAAAGATGTCCTGGCACTCTGCCTCCACCGTATAGTGGCGCAGGAATCGGTAGCCTATCTTCAGGTCGGTGCAGTTGTACGCCGACAAGGGGTCTTCGATGGCATTCTCCGCCGTCCAATATCGCTTATCCACAAACATGTGGGAGATGGAAGCCGTCCATCCTTTATATAATAAGGTATAGACCGCTGTCATCGACCATCGTGGCGAATAGGCGATGAAATCATTGTAGGCATCTTCTTTCGGATCAGTGCGATTCCGATCATCCTGATACGTGCCTGTAAGGAGCAGAGAATGCTGGCGATAATGCGCATTCACGCTCACATCCACACCCATGCAGCGGGTGTAGCCATAGTTGAGCATCGTCCACTGATACGAACCCTTCAGCGGCAAACAGACGATGCGATCTTCCACCCGGTTGTAATACCAGTCTGCCTGCACATCGATGAAAGGCTTGCGGAAGGTGATTCCCACATCCACCTGCTTGGTGTATTCTGGTTTCAGATTACGATTGCCCACCATCGTATAATAGAGATCGTTGAGGGTTGGTGCCCGAAACACGGTTTTGTAGAACGAGCGAAGGGTCCAGTCGCCCAATGTATAGGAAGCCAGGGCATTCCACGTCATCTTATGCAGAGGCTTTGCCTTGCCCTGGGTATGGTCTGCCATATTCGTATAAAGTCCACTCACACTAACCTTCAGTCCCCCGTGCTGATAGAAAGCCGAGAGCGAAGTCTTATTATCCAGGCGATAGACATAGTGGAAATTCTTCACATCCGTAGTGAGGTCACTCCATCGCAAATCACTGGAAGCCGAGAAGCCGAAATCATGAATCAGATAAGATGCTGCCAGTGCTGCATACGCATCCTGCTGATGATACCGGTTGTTGGCATGTACAGATATATTCTCCGGATAATCCGAACGGTAGTGCAGGAAATCATTGGCATATTTCAATATCGCCCTGATGCCTATCAAATGCTGATTTTCCGATGAAGCCTGATGCTTTCCGAAAGGAATCTGCGTGCGATACGACAACTGCGAGAAGAAGTTGCGGTCCCATTCCCTGCCCACATCGGTATAGGCATCCGAGAGTCGGCGCACGATTCCGCCCGGCAATCCCCTTCTGGAATTGAAGTAATACGTGTGCCATTGCAATCCCTTGTAGAAGGCGCTACTTTCTATGCGAAACATCGTAATGTCGGAGTTGCGACGGGTTCCCGTGGTGTCCTCGTATTCCGTATGATATTCAAACGGATAATTGCCCTTGCTATGGGTAAAGGCTGCATCTATGAAGCCCCAATTCCGGTAACTGTAAGTGGCTGCCAACTTGTGGGTTCCAAACGAGCCCAACTGGTAGGAAGCCTTGAGCTGAGTGCTGTCGGGGCGATGGGTTTTGAGATAAACCGTGGAGGCGGAAGCATATTCCGAAGCTGTCATCAGCATCTCCGTCTTGTTGGCATTGAAGAGCGAAACCGATTCCAGGGTAGAGAGCGAATACTTTCCCAAATCCACCGTACCGTTCTGGGCATTGGTGATGCGCACTCCATCCAGATAAACGCCCACATGCTGAGATCCGAGCGACCGCACGTTCACAGTCTTCTGTCCACCCAGTCCGCCATAGTCCTTGATTTGCACGCCCGCCATATATTTCAGCGCATCAGCCACATTGTTGGACGGCAGGTTTTGCAGTTGCTGATAGTTGATAGACTGATGGGGAGTAACCTCTTGCATCGCCTTCACCACCACATCTTCCAAAGCCTGCACCGAATCTGTCCTGAATGCCTGACCATACGATACACCACTTGCTACCATGCATCCCACGACGCATAGCAGTAATTTCATTATTCTCATTTAATCTTCTTATACCTTAATATAATAAGTAAATAAATAGTATGTCTCCATCACGAACCCATCCCACGGGGTTGGATAGAATCATCGGAATCTCTTATCCTAAAGACACTCTTTCATCATATTGTTTCCGATGGCAACGGCAGGTCTTCTGACTTGCATCCTCAAACTCATGGCAAGCGGTCTTCCCGAAAAAATGTCAGTGACCATGGTGCTTGCCGCAATAAGACGCTTACAGCAGCGGGACTGTCCGGGCTTCTCACCCGATTCCCTTTTAATCACTACGCACAAACCATGCCTGCGGCGGCAGGAAGTGGCAGCAAACCAATTGCGCTTGCAAAGGTACAATAAAAAAATGAATAAAAGATTATTTTACCTGCTTTTTTATTCTACAAGCGATAAAATAATCTTTTATTCATTTCCTGTTTTATTCTTTTACTTCTTGATTTTATCTTTTTACTCCTTGAGCATTTTATGTTTTCTGAAACATTTATCCTTTTAGGATTTTCTGAAGTTCGGCGAAATCATCAATGATCCATTCTGCAGCGGCAAGCTGCTCACGGGTTCCGTTTCCATAAGTTACGGCACAGGCCCTGCAACCGGCATGATGCGCCATATCCACATCGAAATTCATGTCACCAACCACTAAGGTTTCTTCAAGCATATTCTTCACGTCATCAGGCGAAGTTACAGGATTTTTCATTCCTCTCATCTCTCCCAGTGCCTTGAATACCATATCGGGTGCAGGCTTCACATGCTCCACATCATCGCCCGCCACAATAGAGGAGAAAATATCCTCCAACTGCATCTGTTTCACATATCCATCCAACGAGCAATGGTTTCTGCTGCTTGCCATTCCCAATACAAATCCGCGATGATGCAACTCCCTGAGTGTTTCTATCACATGAGGAAACGGCTTTACGATCATCGTTTGCTTGTTTTCCAGAAATATCTCGCGATAAGTAGCAGCACTCTCCATCCCTTCCTCATCACTCATATCAAAGAGCGAGACGAAAGCCTCATCCAGTCGTAAACCGATAGTCTTGGCACATTCCTCATCCGATTTCACTTCGAGATGTCTCGCCTTCATCGTGTCCTGCAAAGTCTTGACGATCAGACTTTGAGAATCTCCGATCGTACCGTCAAAGTCAAAGATAATATATTTCATGTTTCTTCTATAAACTGTTTAAAATCTATTATTGTAAAGATAACTTTCCCGAGATTTCTCTTTACGATTGCAAAATTAACGATATTTTGCGACTCCACCAAATTTGGGGCGACGATTAAGCTCCACATTGTATCTTTAACAACTTTTACTGATAGAACGGCGAATGTTGAATATTACATAAATTCTTATGCAAAAGTTTGCAGATAGTGAAGAAAAAGCGTATATTTGCCGTAAGAACAGTAAAGGAATTCATTATGAAGAAGAAATTAGTTTTGACAGCAGCTGTCATAGCAGCTCTGTCAGTTGGTTCCTGCAATAGCAAGAAGACCAACAACCAGGAAGCTGACCAAGATAGTCTCAGCTATACAGAGAAGGATTCTCTCGAATCCAATGCCTTCGTCCTCGATTCTATCGCAGGAACTTACGAAGGAACACTCCCTGCAGCCGATTGCCCAGGTATCAAGACCGTGCTCACACTCAATGCCGACAGTACTTACCAGTACTCAGCCGACTATATCGAGCGTAAGGATGGTCACGACGAAGCAAGCGGAATCTTCAAGATGCTGGCTAATGGCGTAGTAGAAATCACCCGCCCTTCAAGTGGCGAGAAGTCATACTACAAGGTAAAGGATGCCCAGAGCCTCATCATGACCGATTCTCTCGGCACAGAACCAGAGGGCGCAATGGCCAAGCACTATGTGCTGACCAAGAAGAAATAAGCCCAGACTTCAACCGTCAGTATCGTCTCAAAGGACGATATCTGACGGTATAAATCTGGTTGAAGTAATCCATCCATTCATTCGGCTCCTTATCGTCGCTTCTGACAATACGGATGCCATAAAACCGGGTGCCCGTCTCCTTGTATTCCTTGAATCTCGACAGCATAGCCTGCGAGGGATTTGGAATCAGGAAGTCGGTTATCCAAAGTACGTCTGCATTCACATAATGCAATCCATCATGATCGAGCAACTCGAACATCTGGCTCATCATTTTTTTCGCAGATGTTCCTCCTCCGATAAAAGGGAGATGACTGGCTGATGCCGTATCTTCCACACCTTCCACGATGTTGATTCCAATCTTCTTCAGCCGTTCCACCTTTCTCTTTGCCATGAGATCGATGGCACGTGTACTCACCGAGAAATCTATCAGAAAACAGTCTCGCTCCAATTCTTCTGCCGTTTCTTCTATCAGGGAAATGAGCGTGGAAGAAATTCTTTCAGGAGTGCCATACATACTCGCAGAAGTATCGAGACAGACTATCATAGGTCCCTTGCGGGAGGCATGTGTAAAACCGAGTTTGCGGGAAGGCTTAGCCATCTCACTCTTGTAGCGGAAAGTCTGCAACCTACGCGTGCGATACTTATATATAAAGAGTCCCTCCATGTCCTCATCACTGTATTGTGCAAGTTCGAGCGGAAGAAGCGAGTTGAGATCATCGCCCACGGTAATGCCCTCAATATCACTTCCTGAGGAATGTTCCATCTTCATATCGACACCCGAAGCGATGGTCAGCCGGTCCTTACCATTGGCATCCGCCACACGTCCCATCTTCGCTACAATCTCCTTGATTTCAGGATATTGATCCTGTATCTTCATCTCGTTCAGTCGACGCTCAAATTCCGTCTCTGTCCAGGCGTTCTTCATCATTTCCCATGCCTGAACCGCCCGCTGTTCAGAAATACCCTTCAACTTCATATTGCGGGTTATCTGATCCATCATACGGACCAATCCAGACTCGAAATGAGTCTGTCTGAGCGCTATGAAGTCCTTCAGTTTAGAAATCACCTGCTGCTCTATACAAGCCTTCCAATCCCTTACCAGCCGTTCCCAGTTCTCAGCTTTGGAAGCGCCGATAGAGGAATGCAACCTGTCAGTATCTCCATCATGAATTTCTCCATTATGATTAGCTTGAATAGACTCCTCCCCGAAAAGCTGGAGGAAGAAAGTTTTGTCGAATCCATCATTCCGATGCTCCTCATCAATCTGGTCAAGCAAGGATCTCCAAACCTCTTCATTCATCCTACGGAAGGGAGTCCAGTCGAGCACATCATCAGCCCGATGACTTTCCGTCCAGGCTCTCTGTCGCTGGAATCTCATGTGGTGAACACATTCCACGATGAATTTTCCTACAGTCTCATAGAAAATCTTGCTCTTGATTCTGCTGTTAACCACCTGGCGCTGGAATTTCTGCACCTCTTCACCTGTCTCTGCAATAGTAACTTTCAAGGTAAAGAGGTGAATCAGATAATCCTTGAGCGGATCTTCCTTCAAATCCCAAGGCATGACAGTACTTGCCGGATCAGGAATTTTCACCTGTCCCGACTTGCAGAAATCATCCAGCATTTTCAGGTAGAACTGGGATTCAACCAAGTCCTTATTGGTCTGATATTTCATTTTTCCATCAGATATTCAGCAAAGATGCGGGCAGCACTCTCCACCTTTGCAGCACAAGGGCGAGATTTGTAGTATTCTGCCGTACGGGCTGAAGCCACATAACTGGACTGTGCCTTCTCATATCCTTTCAGACCGAGGATTTCAGCACAGATGATACTGCCATTCTGCTGCTTTGACTTAGCTAACAAATCCTGCACTACCTTGTAGCAGGCAGACTTACCTTCCCGGTCGTCGCCTTCGGTCTGACCACAGTCCAGCCCCACCAGTACGACAATACCTGATACTGCGCCACACATCATGCGCATTCTACCCACTCCGCCGCCGAAGCCAGCACCGATACGTTTAGCCATTGTTTCATCGAGACCATACAGATCAGCAAAAGCAGCCACCACAGACTGGCAGCAGCCATAGCCCTGCATGAAATTCTCTACTGCCTGATGCACACGAGCCTCCAGTTCAGGAGACAATATTTGATTTTCTTGATTCATATTTCCTAAATTATTTCACTTTCTCTATTCTAACTCCGTACGCTCCACTTAATCCTCATACAGTTTCATTGTGTCCTGTCTTGTGAAGGCAAGTTCCTTATAGAAGTCTCTCAGATAAGCTGAGATTTCATTTTTATCATCAGACGAAACAAAGAGATTCTCACCCAGACGTCTCTCCAGCGAACTCAGATTATCTGAGAGGGTTTCTATTTCTCCCTCATAATCTCTGCCCTCATCCGGGCTCTTACGAATGCGATGATACTTGATGTCTTCAGCAAGCGCATTTTTCATCTCTACCAGTTTCTCTGCCAAAGGAGCAAAAAGAGCACGGATCACAATAGTACGGATGGCATCCCTTTCCTCCGGTTCCTGCCAGAGACAATGATAGATAGGAAGCAAGTCGCAGCAATCCACCTCTTCCCTGTCCTGCATGAAAGCAGAAGTACGGAGCAGACGGGCAATATTCTTCCAGCGACGATCGCTCACGTAGATATTCCTGCGCTCAGCAGCCTCATCCACATTCACGGCTCTCAAGGATTTACGAATGACGGAAATGACATCCAGCACCTCCTCCTTTACACCTATCTTATTGATATTCTCCGACCATTCCGCATACTCTTCTGCAGTAATAGCATTTGAATTCCTTACTCTTCGTTCTTCACTCTTCACCTCCAAGAGCATCGCCCTGAAATTCGATTCCTTCTTAATCGGACGACTCTCAATGCGAATGACAAATCGGTCCCAGAGAGCCTCCAAGCCCTCGCCCTTTGCCGGCAACTCATTGCTGGCAGCCACGAGAAGTTTCAGCGGAAGGTGCATCTCCCGATTACCATTGCGGAACAGTTTTTCATTGATCACCGTGAGAAGCGTATTCTGAATAGCAGGCCCCGCCTTCCAGATTTCATCCAGAAAGACCACATCAGCAGTAGGCAGATAACCATCCACCGCACGCTCATAAATATCAGAAGACTTTAATTTCTGAATACTCACAGGACCGAAGATTTCATCAGGAGTAGAGAAACGCGACATCAGGTACTCAAAACTATGAGCATCTCTGAAAGCAGTCTTCAACTGACGGGCCACCATACTCTTCGCTACTCCAGGAGGACCTAAAAGAATAACGCTCTCGCCTGCCAGAGCGGCAAGGAGCGAGAGCGAAATTTCAGTATCTTTTTCATATATGCCCCGGTTCATTTCCTGGAGCAAAAGTTTAAATCTTTCCAGCATGCAATTACTTTACGTTGCCCACCTTAATCAAGTACTCAGCAATCTGCACAGCATTCAGGGCTGCACCCTTACGGATCTGGTCGCCAGTGAGCCACAAAGTATTGCCGTTGTCATCAGCCAAATCCTTGCGGATACGACCTACATAGACATCATCCTTACCAGCGCTCTCCAAAGGCATTGGATAAACGTAGTTCTGAGCATCATCCTTCACTGTAACGCCTGGAGCAGCCTCCAGAGCCTTGCGGATATCCTCTACAGCCAATGGCTTCTCTGTCTCAAACCATACACTCTCTGAGTGAGAACGGAGAGAAGAAACACGCACACAAGTAGCACTTGTACGAACATCAGAGTGCATGATCTTGCGAGTCTCGTTATACATCTTCATCTCCTCCTTGGTGTAATCATTTGGAGTCATCTTGTCAATCTGAGGAATGACATTGTAAGCCAACTGATGAGGGAACTTATTGATATGATCGGTCTTACCAGTCTCAATGATGTCCTTATACTGCTGCTCAAGTTCAGCCATAGCTGCAGCACCAGCACCGGAAGCACTCTGGTAAGAAGAGATATGAATCTTC
>ULNE01033823.1_pt1 | contig 13188 bp, 9 predicted proteins | sample 1951831 | NCBI WGS metagenome assembly ULNE01 (sample SAMEA4835568, study PRJEB28245) | human gut metagenome | biome: gut microbiome; material: fecal sample | place: Denmark | collected 2008 | reverse complement strand
CACATCGCTAATCAGAGCATAGAGACCATCACGGAGCCAGATATCCTTCTGATCAGTAGCACCTTCAAACAAAGCTTCCACCTTGCGCTGGCTATTCACCTCCGGTTTCATCTGATAGCGCTCGTCATCCAAGCGGTCGAGATATTTCTCCTTCACTTCGTCAGCACGCTCATGGAACATGCGGTTCAGAATCCAGTCGGTAATGAAAGGACGGGTGAATCTATCCTCCTGGAAATTAAGGCCATAAGAACGAATCTCATCTGCCGTCATTCCCAACGCAGGAGCAAACTGACCCAGCAATCCGTGAACAGAATCTACAGGAATCTCCCAAATACGGAAGAAACCGAGTACATGGTCGATACGGTAAGCATCAAAGTACAGAGACATGTTCTGGAAGCGGCGAACCCACCACTGGCAACCATCTTTCAACATTTCATGCCAGTTGTAAGTAGGGAATCCCCAGTTCTGGCCATTTGTAGAGAAATCATCAGGTGGAGCACCCGCCTGTCCATTGAGATTGAAGTACTTAGGCTCCATCCACACATCACAGCTATAGCGGTTTACACCGATAGGAATATCACCCTTCAGAATAACACCCTTTGCCATAGCATGCTCGTGAGCCGCCTTCATCTGTGTATTTAATACATACTGTACGAAGTAGAAGAATTCCACCTCCTTGTATGCTTTGCTCTTAGAATCGCTCAATGATTTACGCTCAGCTTCATCCCATGCCTTATGGTCTGGCCACTGAGAGAAATCGGCAGTACCATACTTGTCACGCAAGTAAGAATACTGTGCGTAAGGCACAAGCCACTGTTCTGTTTCCTGAAAAAATGCCTGAAAATCGGCACTCTTTAACATCTGTTTCCCTTCCTGTTCGAAGATTTGGTGCAAATAGTTTATCTTGAAATCATTTACCTTCTCATAATCTATCTGAGGGAGCGCATTGAGTTCTGCTCTCGTCTTTTCAGCCTCAGCGCGCTTCTTGGCATCCTTCAACTCTGGTAATGCAAGAAGATCTGCATACTGAGGATGGATAGCGAAGACACTGATACAGCTGTACGGATAAGAGTCTGTCCAGGTATGCGTGATAGTCGTATCATTGATAGGCAAAAGTTGAAGAACCTTCTGACCGGTTTTAGCCACCAGATCGATCATGCTCTTGAGATCACCGAAATCACCGATACCGGCACTCTTCTTACTTCTGAGTGAGAAGACAGGCACCAATGTACCCGCCACTTTACGGTTCCAACGCTCCAGGAACGACTGGCTCAGCTCATAAGAAATCAACGTACCGCTCTTCATCTCAGGGATTTCAATAGAACGGTTGTAACCTGTTTCCCAAAAACATTCCTTCTTTTCATTGAGCGCTACGAACTTGAATTCCAGATAGTTGACAGCTAAAGTCTCCACATTGATATCAACAGTCCACTCATTGTAAGCCTGCTGAACCATAGGAAGAACATGGTTTTTGTCCCAAGCACCGAGTGCAGGATCAGAACCTACTACTGCTAAACGTTCACCCTCACGAAGTTGTGGAGCACGAACAATCAGGCGGATTGTCTTAGCAAAGGAATGTTCCTTCACCTTGCCTGGTTGCTGATGGTTGATGCAGTCAGTAAAGGCGCTGCTATAGAGGTAAGAATCCTCAGGAATATCATGCCAACAATCATACAAAGTATAATCACTGGCACGCTCAGCCGTACAGTTCAGCTGATGCCTCGCCAATTGCCATTCAGCCTTGGTGCAAAAGCCATCTCTACTTACACTGTAAAAGTAGGAATTGTTCTTAGACTTTGGGGTACCATCCCAATCGAATGACCAGCGAGAACCATCCTCAGTCCCCATTTTATACTGGACCTCCTTCCCATCAACTGTCATATTCAAAACGAGTTCCTCGCCATAGACAGTTTTATAATCTATATTAAAATGAAACACCATAAGATACAAAGGTTATTATTTACGCTGCGAAGGTAATATTAATTATCGAAAAATCAAACATTTTTTGCACAAAAATTACAAAAAGGTTGCGCAATCGGTTGCACAACATTTTTTGCAATTTAATACATTTTGCTTAGTTTCTTACTTATTTTTCTTTCTCCTTGATGAAGGAAACAGATAAAGCGCCGCATATCAGCAAGATACCAGCCACTATCATCATGTCACTCTGATGAGAACCCACCAGGCTCAAAACAGCACCACCACAGATGGCAGCTACAATCTGAGGAATGCAAATCGTTCCATTGAAAAGGCCCAGATAAGCACCCATGTGTCCATATCCCTGCAGGGCATTGGTAACAAAAGTGAAAGGCATTGCCAACATGGCTGCCCAACCAGCACCAATCATCAGGAATGAAATAAACTGCAGATATGGGTCATGCAGGAAAGGAATCAGTGCGAAACCGACACCACCAATGACCAGACTGACCGCATAAGCCATCTTGGTATTCTTAAACTGAGGCAGCACAACCGCCCAAAGCACACTACCCACAGCCTGAACAGCAAAGAGGATACCTACCCAGTTGCCAGCCTCCTGGAATGCCTCGGAAGTAGGATCGGTAGTATTCCATACCGTCTCAGCAATGGCACCTGTAGAATAATTCCATAGATAAAGGAAGCCAGCCCAGCAGAAGAACTGCACGAGACCTACCTTCCAGAAAGTAGCAGGAGCCTTGCGGAGCAAAGTAATCCAATCGGCCTTGTCTTCAGAAGCATCAGCATTTGAATTCTTCACTCTTCGTTCTTCACTCTTCACTTCATTATATTCCGCATACTGCTGGGGGGTCCACTCCTTCACCTTCATCGTAGTATAGATGACGCAGAGAATCAGAATAGCAGCACCGATATAGAATGACCAGATTACGGAATCAGGAACCACACCCTTGTCTGCCACATTCTTGATACCCAAGAAAGTAAAGAGGAATGGGAAAATGTAACCAGCCACAGAACCGGCATTGCAGAGGAAACTCTGGATGGAGTAAGCTTTCGCCTTCTGCTTTTCATTGACCATATCACCCACCAGCATCTTGAAAGGCTGCATCGCCATATTGATACTTGTATCCAAGAACATCAGGGCTATCAAACCGAAAAGCATCGCACCGCTCACCGTCAATCCGAACGAACCGGCATTAGGCAGCAGACACATCACCAATACAGCCACCGTAGCACCAATAAATAAGTAAGGTATTCGACGGCCGAAGCGGCACCAGGTCTTATCGCTCAAAGTACCGACGATAGGTTGCACCAGGATTCCCATCAGCGGAGGGAGAATCCAGAAATAACTCAAGTTGTGTGGGTCAGCACCCAATGTTGCAAAAATTCGGGATATGTTGGCGCTCTGAAGGGCGTAAGCAATCTGTACCCCGAAGAATCCGAAACTTAAATTCCAAAGCTTCCAGAAACTCAAATCAGGTTTTTGTATCATATTATTTTTGTTTTAATTTATATTCATTCAGAAGTTAAGACAACACCCTAAAAGGTGCCAGCAAGAATGCCAATTCAACATTTAACATTCAACATTATCTTGTTGTTCCTCTCACCACCAATCTTGTTCTGACGACTCTCTTCTCCACCTCATCCACAGGAATGGATCCTTCCACCTGTCCAATGAGAATATTGGCGGCCTCCTCTCCCACGGCAACACCCCGCTGCTCCACCGTAGTGAGCATCGGGTCGGAAGCCTTGGCACGGTCACCATTGGTAAATCCGCAGACACTAATTTCTTCCGGCACCTTATACCCCATACGCTTGGCAGTATAGAGAATACCGATAGCCGTATCATTGATGGCAAAGAATGCATCCGGACAATCTTCTGTTCCAAGAATCTCTGGTGTGAGCGCCTCAGCCTGTGCACGGTTGTCACAGATCTTCACCCAGTCCGGATTTTCCTTCAGTCCATGTTTCAGGAGTGCATCCCGATAGCCGTTATAGCGGTTTTTGGAAATCTCCAAATTCATCGGCGAACCATAGAATGCAATTTTCTTGCATCCCGTATCTATCAGATGGGTAACGGCGGTGAAAGCTCCCATGTAGTCATCTACAACTACACGAGAACAATTCACACCCGTACATATTCTATCATAGAATACGAGCGGTACACCATTATCCATCAGTTTCAGAAAATGATCATACTGCTTAGTGTCCTTGGCCTGAGAGACAATAATGCCACACACCTTATTCTTATAGAAGTCTTCACAAATAGCCACTTCCTTATCATACCGTTCGTTACTCTGCGCCACCATCACACGATAGCCGCGTGCACGTGCCTCTTCCTCTATGCCAGAGACAACAGACATAAAGTAATAATGTACGAGCTCCGGTACGATGACTCCAATCACCTTCATCGGCTGCACCTTACTATGTCGCAGGGCTTCGCCAATCACGTTCGGATAGAAGTTGTGCGCCCTGGCATAAGCCTGGATACGCTCCTTCTGAACAGCACTGATACGAGGGCTGTTCTTCAACGCTCTACTCACAGTAGCTATGCTACATCCGAGATCGCGAGCGATATCTTTCATTGTTATGGGTACAATTTCTTTCATAATTGTTTTTAGTTACAATGCAAAATTAGACAAATATCCGTTAAGTTGAACCATTTCATTGATGTAAATCAAGAAAAACCTGTGCAAACGTTTGCACTAAAGAAATAACGGAATTAACTAAAAAATAGTACAACGTATCGAAAAAGAATTTAATTTTGCACTCAGAAAGTCTGAGAATGCCGTAAAAAAGCATGCAAAGAGGATGCAAATCCGCTTTCTGCCACCTTATAAATATAAAGGACCTAACAAACAATGATTTCCTAACGAAACCGTAAGTAAAGGTAAATGTAGTTAAAGTGTGGCCGAGACTAAAAACAATAATAAACATAAACATTTATACATTAACTTAAAAATCAAGCAAATGATGAAGCAGGTAAAATTTAAATTGCCTCTCAGAGCATTGACCCTCGCAAGTGGTCTGCTCCTGACAGCGAGTTCCTTTGCACAGTCTGGTGCTATTAAGGGACAAGTGAAAGATGCTTCTGGTGAGCCTGTCATGGGTGCTACCATTACTGCTAACGGTAAGACCGTAGGTATTACCGACATGGATGGTAACTTCTCTATCGAGGCAGCTCCTGGTACAAACCTTACTTTCACTTATCTGGGAATGACTCCGCAGACAGTGAAAGCAGCAAATAACATGAGCATTACCTTGGCAGATGACTCTAAGGCTTTGAACGAAGTCGTAGTCATCGGTTATGGTGTGGCTAAGAAGAACGACTTGACCGGTTCTGTTACTGCTATCAAACCTGATGACATGAACCATGGTCTCCAGACTAATGCACAAGACATGATTTCCGGCAAAATTGCCGGTGTTAATGTCATCTCTAACGATGGTGCTCCAGGTTCAGGTGCACAGATTCGTATCCGTGGTGGTTCGTCATTGAACGCTTCCAATGACCCATTAATCGTTATTGATGGACTTGCTATGGACAATTATGGAGTTAAGGGTCTCTCTAACCCACTCTCTATGGTAAATCCTAACGATATCGAAAGTTTCACTGTATTGAAGGATGCTTCAGCAACAGCCATCTATGGTTCCCGAGCTTCTAATGGTGTCATCATCATTACCACAAAGAAAGGTCGTTCAGGCCAGGCTCCTAAGGTTAGCTATAGCGGAAACATGTCAATTTCTACCAAGAAAAAGACCTTCGACGTAATGAGCGGTCCAGAGTATAGAGAGTTTATCAAGAATCTTTATGGTGAAAAGAGTGCAGCTTATAAGGCACTCGGCTATTACACCTATGATAAAGAAACTATTTCTCCTATCATTAAGGACGATAAGATTACTGGTTACAAGAGCGAATTCAACCAAGTAGGCGAACAGCAATTTGCTGATACCAACTGGCAGGACGAGATTTATCGTACAGCCATTTCTCACGACCACAACATTACTATCCAGGGTGGTTTAAAGAATATGCCTTACCGCGCTTCGCTCGGCTATACAAACAATGAAGGTATCATTAAGACTTCAAAGTTTGAACGTTACACAGCCAGCATGAGTTTGAACCCTTCATTCTTGCAGGACCACTTGAAGTTCAACATTAATGGTAAGGGTATGATTGCCAAGAGCCGTTATGCAGATGGTGGTGCCATCGGTGCAGCCCGCTACATGGACCCTACCAAGCCAGTTAGTGTAAACAATGGTGTCTATGAGAAGTACTTCGGAGGTTATACACAGTGGTATTCCAGCAGTTCTACATACATGGATCCAAACTGGGGCATCTCTTACAACCGCAACGCTACACAAAACCCAGTGGCAATGCTCGAAATGAAGAACGATCGTGCAACATCAAAGACATTCGTTGGTAACATCGAGGCAGACTATAAGATTCATGGTTTCGAAGACTTGCACATTCACATGAATGCTGGTGCAGACTATTCTACTGGTAAGCAGAATACAGATATCAGTCCTTATTCATACTCAAACAGCTATTTCGGTTACAATGGCTGGAGCAAGATGGATACATACAACCTCTCATTCAATGCTTATGCACAGTACTTGAAGGACATCAACAAGGCAAACCACATTGATGTGATGGCAGGTTATGAATACCAGAAGTTCCACAAAAAGACCGATTGGGATGGCTATGGAATGTATCCTGCAACTTGCGGAATGACCCAAGACATTACCAACCCGGATAAGACAACAACAACCATTCCATTGGCGGGCACTAAGTATAATGCGCCAACATCAGGTACGCTCTATAAGACAGAGAACTATCTCGTATCATTCTTTGGTCGTTTAAACTACTCTCTCTTAGACCGTTACCTCTTCACATTCACGCTTCGTGATGATGGTTCTTCACGTTTTGCCAAGGGCAATCGTTGGGGGTTGTTCCCATCTGCTGCTTTGGCATGGAAGATGAAGGAAGAATCTTTCCTGAAAGATGTCAAGTGGGTTGAAGACGTGAAACTTCGTCTCGGCTGGGGTAAGACTGGTCAGCAGGAAGGTATCGGTGACTATACATACATGCCTACATTTACACCGAACCAAGACCACGCATACTATGGTGCTATCAAGGATGCTAATGGCAATGGTGTAACTTATCGTCCAGATGCATTCAATACCGACTTGACTTGGGAGAAGACCACTACTTGGAACGCAGGTCTTGATTTCTCATTCTTCCGTGACCGTTGGATTCTGAACTTGGACTGGTACTACCGCAAGACAACAGATTTGATTAACTCTGTATATGTATCAGCAGGTTCTAACTTCCGCAACAAAGTTACAAGCAACATCGGTTCTTTGCATAATACAGGTTTTGAGTTGGCGACAATCGTTCGTCCTATCCAGACAAAAGACTTGAGATGGGAAATCAACTACAACCTGACTTACAACAAGAACAAGATTGATGAGTTGGTAGGCGGTAATTCAGAAGGTTATCTGGTAGAAACAGGTGGTGTCTCAGCCGGTACTGGAAGTACTATCCAGGCACATGCCGTTGGTCACTCTGCAAGCGCATTCTATGTATATCAGCAGGCTTACGACAAGAACGGAAATCCTCTCCAGAATACATACGTAGACCGCAATGGTAATGGCTACATAGATAGTGGCGACCGCTACTTCTACTATAAACCTGCACCAGACGTAACAATGGGCTTCGGTTCAAAGTTGATGTACAAGAACTGGGACTTCAGTTTCTCTATGCGTGCAAGTCTTGGCAACTATGTATACAATGATAACTTCGCAGGTTCTTGCAACGTAGGCACAGGTTCTGTTTACGCATTGGGTTACTTAGGTAACCGTCCAAAAGATGCAGTAAAACTTGGATTCACCAACCCACTCACACAGCAGTTCTTCACGGACTACTTCGTAGAGAATGCTTCATTCCTGAAGATGGACAACATCACATTGGGTTACTCATTTGATGGTCTCTTCGGCGGAAGCAAATACAAGGGAATCAGTGGCCGTATCTATGCTACCGTTCAAAACGTATTCACTATTACAAACTATAGTGGCATCGATCCTGAGGTAGCAAGCGGTATCGACAACTCAATTTACCCACGTCCATTCACAACTGTTATTGGACTCAACTTGAACTTCTAATTACTTAAGTATTACAATTATGAGACTAATGAAAATTAAAAATATATTGCCTGTTGCAGCTATGGCTGTAGCATCATTAGGATTCTCGTCATGTGTAGGTGATTTGGATGCAGACAACATCAACCCACAGCAGGTTCCAACCGCCAACTATGACGCTCTCCTAAACAAGGTATATGCTAACATGGTACTGACAGGTCAGAAAGGACCTGATGGAAGTGGCGATATTGACGATATCGATGAAGGTACTTCTAGTTTGATTCGTCAGTTGTGGAATGCCAACGAACTTCCTACTGATGAAGCAGAGTGTATTTGGGGTGATGCAGGTATTCCTGAATTCAACCACGCTTCATGGGGTGATTCACACCCAATGATGAAGGCGCTTTACTATCGTCTTTACATGGGTATCACATATGCAAACAACTATTTGGAGTCAACAGCCAACTCTACAGATCCTGAAATCAGTACCAAGCGTGCAGAAGCCCGCTTCTTGAGAGCTCTTCACTACTCTTATCTGATGGATCTCTTTGGTAATGTTCCATTGGTACTTAACGTATCTAAAGAATCAGCGCCTCAGGTAAGCCGCAAATATCTCTTCGACTTTATAAATGGTGAACTTCGTGAAGTTTGTGGCGAAACAGCTGGTGCCCAAGAGGTTTTAAGCGATGCAAAGGTAGTAAATGGCAAACAAGATGGTTATGGCCGTGCGAACAAGGCAGCAGCATGGTTGCTCTTGGCCCGCGACTATATCAATGCTAAGGTATATTCTGGAACAGAACATAACGACTCTGCCAAGTATTTCGCACAGAAAGTTATTGACACTCCATATAACTTGTGCAAGACACCTACTGGCAGTTACTCAGGTTTCCAGAAACTCTTTATGGCAGATAATGATGTGAATGGTGCAGAAAACGAGATTATTCTTCCTGCAATCCACGATGGTTGGGATACTCAGACATGGGGTGGTTGCTTGTTCCTGATTGCTTCTACTACTGATGCCGACATCATAAAGAATTATCCTACGGGAACTTCAGAACAGTGGGGTGGTAATCACGCCCGCAAGCAGTTTGTACAAAAGTTCTTCCCTAGCAGTCAACCTATGGAAGGCACCCCTACAGAGGTTGCAGCTCAAGCTGGCGACAATCGTGCTTTGTTCTATACCAAGGGCTTCAAGATGAGTATTACAAAGGAAACAGACTTCAAGTCAGGTTATGCTTATGTCAAGTTCCTCAATACTTATGCAGGTTCTGGTTCTCCAAAGCATAATCAGTTTGTTGATACCGATTTCCCTATGATGCGTTATGCAGAGGCACTTTTGACTTATGCAGAAGCTGATGCCCGCATGAACAATGGTTCTTGCACAAACGATGGTCTTGCTAAAATCAAGGAGATTCGCGAAAGAGCAGGTATAGATGTTTCTAACTTGACCTCATTCACTCTTGATGACATCTGCGATGAGTGGTCTCGTGAGTTTGCTTACGAAGGACGCCGCCGTATGGACTTGATTCGTTTCGACAAGTTCGGTGGCCAGAGCAAGTACAAGTGGGAATGGATGGGTGGAACTCAGGATGGAACTCCATTCGACAAGCATTTCAACATCTATGCAATTCCTATCAGTGATATCAATAGTAACACAACAGGTTTGAAACAGAACCCTGATTATTAATTATCAATCATTTAATAAGGTTACAATATGAAAAAGATTAATATAATGGCTGCAGCGTTGGTGGGTCTCTTGGCTTTCGCTTCTTGCGATGCCGATAGAGATGACAACCCAATCATGTCAGTTCCAGAGTCATTCAATCTCCTCAAGCCTGAGATGGGTGACAATATCATCGACCTGAAGAGCAGCGAATACGTTCAGTTCAAGGCAGAAAAGGCTGCTGACTACGGTTTCCCAACAGAAACTTCCTATTGGATACAGATTGCAGGAGAAGATAATGCTGACTTTAAAAACAAAAAGCGCATCTTCTCTACTTCAACCAAAGGAAACTCTATCACTTATAATGCACCAGCCAACGAGTTTGACCTCTGCGTTATGAAAGTGAAGGGATGGGAAGAAGAATCTCAAGTAGTAACAGACCAGCCTATCACTTTGAATGTACGTATGGTTAGTTGTCCAAAGAACTTGAACGACTCTGCAAACTACGTTTATACAAACGTACAGCAGGTAAAAATTTACCCATACTTCATCAAAGAGAGTTTGCCACAATTCTGGTATCTTACTGGTGGTATTATTGCCGATGCTAGTTGGAGCAATGATCCTAGCAAGATAGGTATTGGCATGATGCCTATGTACGTGAAAGAAGGTGAATCTTACGACAAGTTTACCGGTGACGGTATTGTTCAGTATACAGGTTACCTCAATGCCGGTGAATTCAAGATTATTGCCCCTAAGGGTTTGGCCAACTGGAACTACGGTATAGGTGGTGGAAACATCACAAAGGATGGTGGTGAAGACTTCAAATACCGTGATGGTGGCGATGACACAGGCAACTTGGTTGTAGCAGATCCAGGTTATTATGTACTCGAGGTAAATACTAAAGAGCATAAATTGAAGGTTTCACCTTACAACGCAGACTATAAGTATTACAAGGGAGAAGTTGTAGACTACACCACTATGAAGATTGGTGATACAGAGATGTCACCAATTACAACAATTGATGGTGTTCCAAATCATGACTGGTATGCAGAAATCACTTTGTCAGCTAAGACAGAGATGTCCTTCACTTCCGGTGAGGCAACATGGGGCAGTTCCATCTTCCCATGTGCTATTGGCAACAAGGATGATAGCGTATCAATTCCATGTGATAAGGGTACCTACAAGGTATACTTCAACGACATCTCAGGTGCATACTCTTTTGTTGAGCAAAAATAATTAATCAAACTCAGGGAGAGGAGTTTGTTCTCCTCTCCCCCTAAATAAAGAAACAATTATGAAAATCAAATCATATTTATTAGCAGGCTTAGCAACATTTGCCCTTGCTTCTTGTGATGACAGTTTCAACGATTGGTCAGAGCAGCCAGGAAACCCACAAGGCGAAGCTGTAGCTTTTGGCAATGGTAGCGTTGCAGCTGTAGATGTTATTGATTTCGCACAGATTACAGAAAGTACAGACTCTGTACAGATTTGTAACATCACAAAGGCACCTACATCTTCTAATACTGCCTATACGCCAAAATATACTTTGCGAATCAACTATAAGAAGAACAACGAGCAGAAAACGGAAGTACTTAAGATGGGGCCTACCGGTAAGGTCAAATACGCAGATTTCAAGAAATTCGTAGAGAATACTTATGGTAAGAAACCAGTTGTCAATGACATCCAAGCAAAAGTTAGAGCCACTCTTTCAATGAATGGTAATACCAATGCAAGTTTCCTTGACTCAGAAAACTTTATCATAAAGGCAAAGCCAGATGCCCCAGAAATTGCGTCAACTTATTATGTAATTGGTGGAACATTAGACTGGGCTGAATCTGCAAGAACTAAGAAGCAGAAATTTATCCGCACCCACGCAGATGTTTACGACGACCCAGTTTTCACAGCAGTCATACCTGCCAATGCCGGTGGTGATACATGGTTTGGAATTGGTAGTGGAGAAACATGTGACGAAATTGCCAATAAGAATGAATGGAAACATGTTTTAGGAACAACCAAGGGTAATGGCTCTAATGGTGTCGACGTAGAAGAAAGCCTTGACACTCGTGAACATATCGGAAATGATGGTTCTTTTAAAGTTTCAACCGACAAGAAATATATCAAGATTGAAATCAACATGATGTACTCATCATACAAGATTACTCCTGTTGACTACCCTGACTATATTTCTGCAGTATCTGGTAATAGCGAACTGATGTTGAGAACATCTGATGGTAACAATTATTGCGGTGGTGCTTATATTAATGGAGCACTGAAGATCAACGGAGAAGAGATTGCCGTTTCTGAACCAGCCGGTTACTATTGGATAGATTACAATACAGAGAATAAGACTGCTAAACTGACAGCCATCACAACTATTGGTGTTATAGGTGATGCCACAACTGGAGGATGGGGCAATGATACTGACATGACATACAACGCAGATGAAGGCTGTTGGGAAATCAAAGATATCAAATTGAACGATGGAAATATCAAGTTCCGTGCAAACGATAAATGGGATATCAATTGGGGTACCAATTCCGCCAAATCTCTCTTCTCGTTGGATATGAGTCCAGAGAGTGGTAACTTTAACGTTGAAGCAGGAACATACGACATAAAACTCTATGCTCTCTGTTCTGGTCAGGCATATGCAATAATGACTAAGAAATAAGCATTTGCTTCATCAAATAAACTAAATATCAATAGGCGGCTCCCGGAATTGAGAGTCGCCTATTTTCTTTTTCTCCACCCCCTTTTCAAGTATTTTTTCCCTAAAACCTTGGAAGTTACGAGGAAAAGTCGTATCTTTGCCAACGAATAAGTACAACATTTATATTTTTATGATTATGAGAACAGGCGACAAAGTATTAATATCTCCAGACTTGACACATGCCAAAGACTGGACACAGGGGGAAGTGATTGAAGTTGAGAACAATCCTTTCGTAGGAATTGTCATCTCCGCAAAAACCGCAGATGGGAACATCTTCTTTGGATATAAAGACTTATTTGAACCAGCAAAGGAGGCAGTATGTACGCACTAGCATTTGATATGGTTATTTCCGATTTACAAAAATACTATGGCGAACCTTACAACAAGGCTTACTACGAAATAAAAGAGCTTCTAAAGAAGAATGGTTTCGAGTGGGTGCAAGGCAGTACATACATGACGATGAATGATGATTTGACTGCACTTGTAAAAACAGTTATGGAGCTTTCTAAAATAGAGTGGTTTAAGAAATCAGTCAGAGATCTAAGAGGATTCAAAGTTGAAAGTTGGTCGAACTTTACTGATTTGGTTAAAAACTCATAGAATAGGCGACTCTCCTCCAATCCGGGAGTCGCCTATTTTTTCTTTATCCCCCTCTCAACATTTTTTTCCTAAAACCTTGGAAGTTACGAGGGAAAGCCGTATCTTTGCAGAAGAAAAACTGCACTCGGCAAATTGAAAGCAAGCTTTCTTT
>ULNE01017500.1_pt1 | contig 13208 bp, 10 predicted proteins | sample 1951831 | NCBI WGS metagenome assembly ULNE01 (sample SAMEA4835568, study PRJEB28245) | human gut metagenome | biome: gut microbiome; material: fecal sample | place: Denmark | collected 2008 | reverse complement strand
CCGATTCCGCCGCCGATAAGTGCATCGGGTCGGAAAGCATATCTGAATATCATGCCGAATGTCTCGGGCACATATTTTATCCTCACGCAGATTATCGCAAGAGAGCCGACGATATAAATGATTGCCATGACGGGAACCATCTTTTCCGTTACGGAAGCAAGCCTCTTGGCACCTCCGAAAAATATAAGCGCCGCAAGCAGAGTAATCGCCAGACCGACTGCCCACGCAGGTATACCGAAGGCATTGTTCATGGATTCACCTATGGAATTTGACTGAACCATAGCACCCATAAGTCCGAGCGCCAGTATCGCCGCTATCGAGAAGAATACGGCAAGCACCTTTCCGAATTTCCCGCGGAAAGCTTCTTTTATATAATATACAGGACCGCCGACAACCTCTCCGTTTTCATCCGTCTGCTTTGTTTTCTGCGCGAGAGTCGCCTCGGCATATATCGTAGCCATACCGAGAAAAGCTATCACCCACATCCAGAATATGGCACCGGGTCCGCCTATGAGTATAGCACCGCAGGCACCGACAATATTTCCCGTGCCGACCTGCGCGGCAATAGCCGTTGCCAAAGCCTGAAACGAGCTCATGCCATCCTTGCCTGCTTTTTTGCCGTTCAGGCTGAACTCGCCGAACATTCTCCGCCAGCCTTCTCCGAAGCAGCGTATCTGCACAAATTTTGTGCGGAAGGTAAAGAAAAGTCCGCAGGCGATGAGAAGAACAGTGATGGCATAGTCAGCAAGAATATTGTCAATCTTCACTACTATGTCGTTAAGTGCGTTTAAAAATCCGGTCATAAAGCCTTCCTCCAAAAAAATAAAAATAGGAGCCGTCCGTACCTCGGGCGGCTCCGCAAGCAAGTCAGAAAAAGCAATACTTCTGCGATATATCACGCCGAAAATACGGTTAAGATACGCACAGTGAAAATTTGCTCTGTCCTTTTGCCTGAGAGATTCGGCTTTTGCCTTGCACCTTCGGCACCCAAACGGGTTTCTCCAGAGTTCTCTGTATTTTCCGGTCCTATCCTTTATCAGGATGCCTGAGAGTATTACTCCTTCGGCGGGCATCTGCCGCTTTCCCGAAAAACTTCAAAGAGATTATATTTATCGGCTTTTGCGTGCCGATATTTTAGTATATTCTATCACTAATGATAAAAGAAGTCAATAGTCTGTAAAAATATTTTATGCAAAAAGGGGACTTTCGTCCCCTTTTTTACTGTTCAATATGTCGATTATTCAGCCGAGCTGAAGAAGCCCTTCTTATAGAGGAAGTAGCCTCCGACGCCGGCAACAGCAACAACAGCAACGATACCGATAACTATTGCAACTGCGGGATTGGATTTCTTCGCTGTCTTTGCGGAGATTACGAAGAATTCGCCTGTGCTTTCGCTGAGACCTTCGCCCGAAACGGTAATCTTGCTTCCGCTGCGTTTGAAATCTGTAATCTCAACGGGAGCATTGCCCTTTATCGTATAAACCTTGACAGAGGTCTTCTTGTTTTCCTCAGGAAGAAGTATTGTAGCACTCATGGAATTGTCAAGAGCAACCTTTTCGCCCGAGTTTGTCATTTCAACGGTATATGCCTTTATAAGAGCGGCATCGGAAGAAACCTCTCCCTTTTCCTTCAGGAATTTCATCCATGAATCGAACCAACTGTAATCGCCGGAAGACTTCTCGGAAACACTGTAGAAATATGTATCGGCGTTGCTTCCCGTAACAGTGAGAGAAACATTGCCGTCGGAGAGTCTGAGGAGCTTCTTGTTGCCGTCGTTTACGATTTCATATCTGAAACCGCATGCAACGCATTTCTTTGCGTTTTCACCGTCGTCAACAAAGCTGTGCTTGCCTGTTGCGGGTGTTACTGTTTCCTTGCGTGTCTTGCATACACTGCATTCGTATATGGTAGAACCGTCTGCAACGCAGGTTGCTTCCTTGCTGGAAACAAGAACCATCTTGTGGTCTGACAGAGGGAGATCCTCTCTCTTTTCGGTGCCGCACTTGATGCATGAGCAAACTCTGTAGCCCGCTTCCTTACATGTGGAATTCTTCACTACAACATATTCGCTGAAGGAATGTCCTGTAGCGGCTATTCCCTCTGTATCCGTATTGTGACATACGGAGCAGGTGCGCGTTTTTGAACCTGCCGTGGTGCATGTGGCAACCTTTGTTATAACCCAGTCGCCGTATTTATGACCTGCGGCGCAGGGATTTGTAGCGGGGATAGTTTCTGTTTTTGTCTTGCCGCAGACTGAGCAGGTATATGTCTTTACGCCGGCAGTCGTGTTTGTAGCGGGAGTTGTGATAACGCCGCCATCAAATTTATGTGCGCCTGCGGAAACCGTTTTTGTAACAGTGAATCCGCAGTTTGCATGAGTACAGATATATGTCCATACGCCGCCGACTGTGCAGTCTGTAGAAGCTGTTCTCTGGAGCACGAAATATTTATTGAAATCATGTCCGCATGTCTGATCGGCGCAAACCTGAATCGTGCCGCACATTGTGCATTTCTGAATCCATGTGCCGTTTGCAAGTCTCTCTCTTTCACCGTAGGTATGGCCGGAAGCGGGAACCGCTCTGACCTCTTCCTTCAGACACTTCTTGCACTTGAAGGTACCGCTGCCGCCGCCCCATTCCTTGGCTTCTTCGGAGCAGGGAACGACTTCATATTTTATTACTTCCCATTCGTGTGAGCAAGCATTGGGGTCGGGTCTGTTGTTGCAATCCGTAGTAGTGCAGCCCTTGTAGAGCGGACAGGTAGGAACAAGGCAGGAACCGCAGACCGAGCATGTCGCATGGGTTGAAAGGTGACCGGAGCTGCCGCCCTGATTGAGACATCTCGTCTCGCTACAGCCTCTGTAGTTCTTGCATTCGGAAAGCAAGCAGCTGCCGCACTTGGGGCATAAGTGGTATAGAATTTCATGGAAAGGTGTATGGTCTATTGTGCCGCCGTAAGGATTCTTTGCGCACTTTGCCGATGTACAGCCTATGTACTGCTCGCAGTCAGCCACGAGACAGTTGCCGCACTTGGAGCAGAGGGTATGAGCGCCTGTATGAGCGACCTTGCCTGTGGAAGAACCGTTGCATCCGCTTGCCGTGCCGTCGCAACCGATATATGCCACACAAAGAGCATTGAGACACTTTCTGCAGTAAGGACAAACCTTGTGGAAGTTATGGTCGTGAGCAACGAGCTGTTTATTGCAACGCGTGCAGACATAGCTTGAGTTGGGAGTGTGTCCGAGAGCGTTGCCTTCTTTTGTACCGCAGACCTTGCACTTCTTGGGATCCGTGCAGGTAGCCGCCTCAAATGTATGACCCGGCGCTACCTTTGTGGCACCGCACTTTGTGCAGGTCTGATCCTGCGTGCAGCTCGGATTCTTGGGAGACCAGTCATGTACGCAGACAACTGCGTTGCAGCGGTCGCATCTGCCGTTTTTGTCACTGTCAACATGGGCGGCAGTATCAACGGAGCCTTCCGTTGCATTGCAACGCTTACATTTCTTGGGTGACTGGCATGTAGCGGCTTCCCAGTCATGTCCGAGGGGATTGCCGCTTGTCGCACCACATGAGCACTTTGCAGGCTCTGTGCAGGTTGCGGGTGCGTATGAATGGGTATGTGTTCCCTCAAGAGCAGCGTCTGTTGCGGTGAATATCGTGTGCTCTGTTCCGCATACGATAGCCGTTATTACTGCGGAATACTTTGCTCCGGATGTAGAAGAAGGAATATTCGTATTTATCTCGAGAGATGTGGGCATATTGGGAAATACGCTCGGCTCCTGACCGGGCGTGCTCTCGAGAACAACTGTCTGAGGAACGCCGAATGTATATTTGACTTCGATTCTGTATTTGATATTGCTCAGCGTAAATGTTCCGGCATTGAAGTTGAAGGTAAGAAGAATATTACCGTCCTTTACAGAAGTAGCCGCGCTTACAACGGGAAGTATTACCGTCTGCTTGTGTACATCGCCTGCCGCGCTGTTATTCGCGGGAACTGCGGCATAGCGCGCATACAATGTATATGCCCTGCCGGCTGTGATGCCTGTAAATGTACCTGTGCGCTGGTATGTATCGCCGTCGATGCTGTACTCAACGCCGTCTACAGTCTTAACCGTGAAGCTGGTTTTGTCTATATTGGAAAATTCAATGCTCGTCGGAACAGGAACAGTCGTGATGGTAAGAGCAGGGCTGTTTGCGCTCGGCTCGGAGGTTTCCGTCTCGGCGACGCGGGCACAAATCGTATATTCCGTGCCTGCCTTGATTTTCACTCTGTTGCCGGCAAGAGCCTGATTTTCATAGTAGAAAGTAGTCTTTCCCGCATTGCCCTTCTGCCATGTGTTTCCACCGTCAAGGCTGTATTCATGATCAGCACTTGTATTGAGCGTGATATTTGTAGAGCCGTAACCTGCAACGGTAGGCATAGAAGGAGCGGCGGGAGCGGAAGTTTTTGTCTTCTGTGTTATAACTCTTACAGTTACTTCGCCCTTATAAAGCGTGAGGGTGTAGTCGACGCCTGCTTCCATTTCTTTGAATGTCGTCTGGCTTGCACCTATGTTGACATTAGGCGTACTTACCTTTGTGCTTTCGCTGTAATTATTCGGTCCGGTGACGGTAACATAGTAGTCCTGTGATTCGTCAACGGTATGTATTGTGATTGATGTGTCGGTGTAATCCACAACTCCGAGAGTGGTAGATGAACCGCCTGTGGCATCGGCATGAACATGCGAATGTTCGCCTGTCAGGTCAACCGTGCCTATCATGCTGAAGCAGAACAACAGCACGAGTGCAAATGATAAAATCCTTTTTTTCATATTTCCTCCGATTTTGCAAATATTTTCGGCAAAGACGCTTACTTTTCAAAAAGCGATACCGCTTTTCGGCTTCCCCTGCCGAAATCATCGCCATGCAAAAAAGCCGCTTTTTTAGTTTGCCGCTTGCATTTTATCAAAGTCGGGAAAAGGCGCGTCCGCCCCGCCCGTCTTCAAGTCTTATTATATACAAATATATAAGATTTGTCAAGTCATTTAGCTGATGTTTAAAACAAATTCACAACTTCGCCACACGTCATCGGAAGGCACCGCGGCGAAGTGATTTGAATTGATTTCTTTTTTGATTTGCAATATAGCTTTTAATATAATTATCATGTCATTTTATGCAAAAAAGACGGGCATATTGCCCGACCTGATTTTGCTTGTTTTTACTCATTTTTCGAGAATATCCGCTATTCTCACGCAGGCATTTCCGTCGCCGTAGGGGCAGGCGCTGTGCGCCATTTTGTCGTATTCTCCGGCATCGTCAAGCAGTGCCGAGAGAGCGCGTGAGACCGCCTTTTCATCCGTACCTACGAGCCGCAGTGTACCCGAGTCTATCCCCTCCGGGCGCTCCGTCGTGCCGCGCATAACGAGGGTCGGCTTGCCGAGAGCCGTCGCCTCCTCCTGAATGCCGCCGCTGTCTGTCATTACAAGATGGCAACGGGCAAGAATATTGTGAAAATCCACCACCGAAAGCGGCTCGCAGAGGCGCACCGCATCGCATCCGGCAAAAACCTTCTCCGCCGTTTTTCTAACCGCCGGATTCGGATGAACGGGATATAACGCCCGCGTATCCGGATGTGCTTCTATCGCCTCGCGTATCCCGCGAAGCATTTTTTCGAGCGGCTCACCGATACTTTCCCGCCTGTGCGCCGTTATCAGTACAAGCCTTTTTTCGCCTGCCCATTCAAGAAGCGGATGTGAAAAATCTTTTTTCACGGTCGTTTTCAGTGCGTCGATGACGGTATTCCCCGTAATGTATATACCGTCCGAAATGCCTTCTGCGGCAAGGTTTTCACTGCTTTTTTCCGTCGGGCAGAAGCGATATTTCGCGATGATATCGACAGCATTCCGATTGAATTCCTCGGGGTATGGCGAATAGAGATTGTGCGTGCGCAGACCCGCCTCGACATGACCGACGGGTATCTTCATATAGTATGCCGAGAGCGCCGCCGCAAAGGCACTCGTCGTATCTCCGTGCACAAGCACGACATCGGGCTTCTCCGCCGCGAGCACATCTTTCATTCCGCAGATAACGCCTGTTGTTATATCAAAGAGCGACTGCCCCTCGCGCATGAGCGCAAGGTCATAGTCCGGCTTGACTCCGAAAACGCAGAGTACCTCATCGAGCATCTCCCTGTGTTGTCCCGTCACGCATACGCAGACGGAAATATCCGGTCTCCGCCGAAGCTCGCACACAAGCGGACACATTTTTATCGCCTCGGGACGAGTACCGAATACGAGCATTATTTTTTTCATAAATATATCTCCATAATATGTTTTATGAATATATTATTATCATAATATTGCAGATAAATCAGCTTATAAAGGAAAATCTCTTTTGCTTTTTGCCCTCGTGAGTGACCGTTTCGTTCCACATGGAGAGAGGACGAACCCACACTCCGCCTTCACCGTAGAGTGCACGGTATACCACCATCGGCTCGAGCGTTTCCGAGTGTTTCGCTATGAAAAGCACCTCGTATTCATTCCCTTTGAAATGTCTGTATCTGCCTGCCTTTACTTCTTCCATATTTTTATCTCCGTTTTCATTTTTTATTCATGATTTCCGGCTTGATGCTCACACGCGCCACTGCTTTTCGATGCTTCTCCGCTCTCTAATGCTTCCCCGCTCTTTTTCGCTTCTCCAGAATCGATAAAACGCCAGAGCAAGGTATATACTATAGTGCAGACAGGGACGGCAAAAAGCATGCCGAGTATTCCGAAGGCATTGCCGCCGACGGTCACCGCCACAAAAACAAGCATGCTCGGCAGTCCCACGGATTTGCCGACGACTCTCGGATATATGATGTTTCCGTCCACCTGCTGCATCGCGATGATAAATATCACAAACCATATCGCCTTTATCGGGTCTACAAGCAGTATCAGAAGTGTACCGACACCCGAACCGATGAAGGCACCGAAAATCGGTATCAGCGCCGTTATGCCTACGAGGACGGAAATCATCAGCGCATAGGGCATGCGCAGTATCAGCATGCCGGCAAGACAAAGCAGAGCGTTTATCAAAACCTCGGCAAGCTGACCTGTCACGAAGTTTGAAAAGCAATCATTGCAAAGCGCGAAAAAGTCATAGATTTTTCTGTAGTTTTTTTCTGAAAATACGCCATGTATCAGCTTTCGAAGCTGTGCGCCGAGCTGTTCCTTTCGCAGAAGCACATAAACCGAAATAGTGAACGCCACGATTACCGAGACAATGGCGTTGCCCGCTTTTATCATGACACCGAAAGCCTTATCCGCGAGCATATTACCGTTTTGTGAAAGAAATCCCGTTATAGACTCGATTATTTTGTCCTGCTCCTGCGGTATTTCCGGCAGTGCTATCGAAAAGTGCATGAGAAATTCGCTTATTTTCTCCCAGTAATGCCGCAGATTTTCCGCATAGACGGAAAGGTTTGCCACAAACGATGATATCGCTCCCGCGAGATGAGGAATAACAACGAAAAATATGAGTGAAAACGACCCCAGAATGATTATCTCGCTGAGGACAAGACATATCCCGCGCCTGACTCGGCATGATGTTCTTTTCTTTTTGAAAATCCTGTCCCACAGCTTCTCAAACCTGCCGAGGACAAGATTTGCCACGAAGGCAATGCAAAAGCCCGCAAAAACAGGTGCGAGTGCTTTGAAAACCTTCGGTATAAAGCCGCCGACTTTCGCGGCATTGGACAGAAGAGCGACACCGATAAAAGCAATACAAATTATGGGAGCTATCAGCTTCCTTGCTGATTTCAATATCGCACCTCCTTTATCAATTGCAAAAAGGGCTGACTGCGCAGTCCTTTTTGTTATTCTTAATGGGCAATAATCAGAGAAGCTCGTCTACAAAATATGCTCTCGTATGGGCTGTTCTTCCCTCTTTATCCTGCACGGTTATGCGGAAATAAGGCTTTGCGGGAAGTCCTTTCTTCGCCGTATCGCGACTGAGCTCGAGATACTTGTTTATATTGAAATCGGCGCTCGTCAGAGTTTTTTCATGATTATCTCCGGCGAATGCGGCAAAACGACATTCCGTAGTGAGCGAAATGAGTCTTGCCTCCGAGCAGGAAATATGAACTATTCCGTCCTCAATATAAAGCTCATCTATTGTGGGACCGAGCGAAGCATAGAAATCGCCGCGCTCCAGAGCGTCCATTACCGTATGATACTCAAGCCTGTCGGCTTTCAGCACTATGAAGCTGCCGAAGCAATCGGGCGGATTGTGCGCATCATCGGTTGCCAGCGGGAAAACACGCTTGCCTTTTCTCAGCATATCGTCTATGGGCTGCATGCTGTTGTCAAGCTGATATCCCATGCGGAAACAGCCGTAGTTGGCAAGCTCTACTCCCCATACGCCCTCAAGCCCGATATAATCCTCATATCCCTGAATGGACCAGAAAGGATGGTTATATGAAACGAGAAAGCCTGCCTTATTTGCCGTTGCTATCATTTCGTTCATAGCCTCTACGCTGTAGTGACGCTCATAGTGTATCTTTCGCATCTCATCTGTCACAAGCTCGCGTGACTTCGGGAAAACCTTTTCCTCGGTGAAAAGCGGATTTACTGTTTCATGCGGGTCTTTTGCATATATATTTATATGATATGTAGGAACATACCAGAAGCCTTTTTCACTCCAAGGCGCATTTACGGCTATTTCCGTGGAAAGGATCGTGAGAAAGTTTTCATCGTTGAGCTCATCATGCGGTATCATAACCTCATGATCGGTATATGCCATTATGGAATAGCCGCGCTTCTTATATTCCTCCTTCGCCTGCTCGGGTGTCCAGCAGCCGTCGGATACCGTTGTATGCATATGCATATTCGCTTTATAAAAATTGCCTTTCTCGGGAAGAAGATACTGCCTCATAATTTACTTGCCTTTCTGAAATAAATGTTTATATATTAAATTATAGTACAAAAAAAGGAAAAAGTAAAGCATTTTTGCAAAAAAATATAATATGTGAAAATGGTTGATTATTACCAAAAAGAGCGGATTATTTTTATTGACCGAAGCAGACGTATATGGTAAAATAAATATAATGAAAGCCTATGGGCAAAAAAGGAGAAAGACAAAAATGAAAAATTTCAGAAAAATATCGGCGCTTCTGCTCGCTGTTATGATGATTGCGCTCTCATGCCTTTTCGTGGCATGCGGTGAAAAAGAGGTTGAGAAGAAGTATTCCATTACGGTTATAGTGGTAAACGATAAGGCAGAAGAGAAAACATTCAATATCAAGACAGACCGTGAAAATCTCGCAGATGCGCTTCTTGATGAGAAGCTCGTTTCCGGCTCTGACAGCGAATGGGGTCTGATGATAGACACTGTAGACGGTCTGAAAGCGGATTTTGCCGCAAATAAATCATGGTGGGCACTCTATGACGGCGACAAAATGAGTGAGGTCGGCGCAAGCTCTCTTCAACTCAAGGACGGCGGAGTGTATAAGTTTGTTTATACTATAGGCTGATAGCTCTATTAAAAGCAAAAAGATAAAATAAGTCCGGTGTTTACCGGACTTATTTACTGTAAAGTCATTATATCTGCAGAATGATTTCATATGTAAACCGCCGAAACCGGCAAACTTATTATATAGCTTCACAAGCCCAATAAAATTTGATTTTTACTATTGACATTTGCAACGGTTTATAGTATAATATATACCGCATTTGAAAGAAATGCGTTTCGGGGTGTGGCTCAGTTTGGTAGAGTGCTTGGTTCGGGACCAAGAGGCCGGAGGTTCAAATCCTCTCACTCCGACCACATACGAATAATCCGAACACTTTCCGAATAGGAGAGGCGTTCGGATTTTTTGTTTCTATCGAATATCCGAATTTCAATGCTGAAAAGCAGAAAAAACTTAATCTTTTCAGTCCGCATCCATATAATCTTCCGACTGCATGTAAAACAGCCTCGGCGGGAATTTCCCCACCGAGGCTGAATTTATTTCCTTACCGTGTATATATCCAATGCCGCACCGTATTTTGAAAATCCTTTTATATCCGCATAATCTTGACCATAATATTGCTTCATTTTTCCCTCCGAATCTATAATCGGTTTTGCCTGTCTTTATATCAGTTTCAACCTTTACGCAAAATTTCATAAGTCTGCTCGTCTCTCAACATAATAATAGCGGGCTGATAAAATTTACGGAGTCAGACGCTTGGGACTGCGGAAAAGAAACATCGCTTCGTTGATATGCAGACCCGTAAGGAGCATGGTAAGGCGGTCTACGCCCAAACCGAATCCGCCGTGAGGAGGACAACCGTACTTGAAAAATTCAAGATAGAATTTTACATCCTCCGCCAATCCTTTTTCTTCTGCCTGTGCTTTCAGAACATCGTATCTGTGTTCTCTTTGTGCGCCGGTAGTAATCTCAACTCCGCGCCAGATAAGGTCATAGCCCTCGGGAACGCCATGCTCATCACGCATATGGTAAAATGCGCGTTTTTCAGCAGAATAGTCGGTGATAAAGAGAAATTCATGATTATATTTGCGCTTTACCCACTCATAGCTGAGCCTTTCGGCATCGGTAGTCAGATCACCCTTTTCGGAATCAGGAACCGTATAACCGAAATCCTTTTCCAGATTGTCATATAATTCAGCCAGAGTAATAACGGGAAACGGCGTGGTGGGAACCACTACCTCTATGCCGAATGTTTCTTTTATCCGGTCTCCGAGTTCGTCCTTTACCTTTGCCAAAGCGTAAGTAAGAAGCTCCTCCTCCATCTTCATAACATCACGGAAGGAGGTGATATAGCTGAATTCCAAGTCGAAGCCGGTGAACTCGGTGGTATGCTTATTGGTATAAGATTTCTCTGCGCGGAATACGGGACCGACCTCAAAAATTCTGTCAAAACCGCTTGCCATTGCCATCTGCTTATAAAACTGAGGACTCTGAGCAAGATAAGCGTTGCGGTCAAAATACTTGACCTCGAAAACCTCCGAGCCGCTCTCGCTCGCCGCACCGATAAGCTTTGGCGTATGTATCTCCAGAAATCCGCGTTCATACAGGAAATCGCGCATGGCTTTGGTAAAAATTGTCTGCGCCTTAAAAATCAGCTGGTTGCGATCTGTACGCAAATCTATCCAGCGATAATCCATGCGGTCATCAATTCCGGAACGGGCTACGGCAGCTTTCTTTTTGGTAGCGGGAATATCTTCGCGCTGTATGGGAAGAGCGGCAGCTACAGACTCAACCTTGATTTCGGTTGGGATTATTTCAATTCCGCCCATTTTTACATATTCGCTTTCATGCGCCACACCGATTACCGATATTACGGAATCGGGGGTAATCTGACCGAGTGCCGGCAGAAGCTCCTCGTGTCCCTCTTTTTCTATGGTTATCTGCACCTTACCGGTAATATCCTTCAGAACTATAAAGCACATCGCCTTGCCGTCACGGAAATTTTCGACAAAGCCCTGAACCAAAATGCTTTTTTCGAGATTATCACGGATATCTTTTACATATATTCTTTGCATATGTTTCCCTTTCTTAATACAATTGTCATCTCTCTGGTTATATATATTATTTTGTTATTGTACACTAACATTATCTGTTTGTCAACCGCCTGCAAAAGCTATCGCTCAATATTTCCTCTCAAGCAGGTAGCTTGCCAGCTCGCAGAGTACTTCGCTTCCGGAATAGCCCGAGATAGCCGCTATTGCCGCCTCTGTTTCGCGCTTTGCATATTCGCGTGCCTTTGCTACATCCATGAACGAGAGGAATGTCGTTTTGCCCTCCTTGGCATCGGCATGCGTAGCCTTTCCGAGAAGTGCCGCATCGCCCTCAACATCGAGGATATCGTCTATTATCTGGAAAGCAAGTCCTATGCCCGTGGCATATTTTGCCGCATCATGGAGCCGCTTGTCTGAGGAGATATACAGTCCCGCCGCATGACAGCCGAGAAGCGCAGATGCTCTCATCAGCGCACCTGTTTTCTTATCGTGCATTTTCAGGAGAAGCTTGAAATCGGGTGCCTTTTTCTCGCCGAGCAGGTCTATCTCCTGCCCGCCCATCATGCCGAGCGCACCCGCGCAGACAAGAAGCATATTTGTCGCGGAGAGCGCGGCTTTCGGCTCCACAAAGGCATTTTCCGAAGCAAGCTCATAGCCCTTTGTTATCAGCGCGTCGCCGCAGAGGAGCGCTATATCCTCGCCGTAAACCTTATGGTTTGTCAGCTTGCCGCGCCTGTAATCGTCATTATCCATGCAGGGCATATCGTCATGCACAAGCGATGACGCATGAACGCACTCTATAGCGCAGGCAAAAGGCATAGCCGAGGCGTCCATTCCGCCGAAAAGCCTGCAAAACTGCATTACGAGAAAGGCGCGTATGCGCTTTCCTCCGCCGAGCGCGCTGTAGCGCATGGATGAATAAAGCGTTTCGAGCGCCGCATCGGGCGTTTTCAGGTATTTTTCAAGCTCGGTTTCGACAGCCGCGGCATTTTCCGAAAGTAATTTTTTTATATCAGCTTCCCTGCATTTTTCCATAGTATATCCTCCGTATTTTCATTCCTTATTCGGGTTTTGCAAAATCCTTCTCGACGAGGCTTCCTTCTTCGCCTGCCTGAAGAATCTTCACTCTCTGCTCGGCATTGTCAAGCTCGCCCGTACAGAATTTGACAAGCCCCACGCCCTCCTCAAAAAGAGCGAGCGACTCATCGAGCTTTGCACTTCCGCTTTCCATTGCGCGCACTATCTCCTCGAGCCTTGCGAGCGCCGTTTCGAATGTCATTTTCTTTTCCGTGTTTTCCATATTTATATCTTCTCCTTTTCGTTCATCACTATGTCGCATACCGTCGCTCTGACGGTGCCGTCCGAGAGCATCAGCGATATATCGCTTCCCTTTTCCACCTGCGCGGCACTTCTTATCACCGTACCGTCGGAAGCGAAAGCAGCACCATATCCGCGCGAGAGCACGGAGAGCGGATTCATCGCGTCCAGCTTTGCCGTTTTGCCTGCCAGAGCTGACTTTTTGCGCTCCAGAAGGAATGTTATACGATTGTATAATTTATCCTCAGCAATGCCGAGAGCCATTCTTTTGTCGTCTATGAAATTGCGCGGGTCGGTGAGAGCCCGACTCTTTTTCATGCGCTCGAGCGTACTGCGCAGAAGCTCCAGCTTCTTGCCCTCGAGCAGCTCGAGACGCGCCGTGACATTGCCGAGCTTGCGCTTCAGTTCATATCT
>ULNE01014279.1_pt1 | contig 13356 bp, 9 predicted proteins | sample 1951831 | NCBI WGS metagenome assembly ULNE01 (sample SAMEA4835568, study PRJEB28245) | human gut metagenome | biome: gut microbiome; material: fecal sample | place: Denmark | collected 2008 | reverse complement strand
AGGGCAATCCCAATAAAACCGTTGGCGGTTTCCCGGAAGATTCGACCCGACTTCCAGAGTTTTATAACGGCACCTATGAATACCTCAAGTCAATAGGTTTAGAGGAGATATGATTTGGATCCTTTTATGTTTTTGCAAAGTTGATTCTCTGGTCCCTTCTATTTTATAATAATTTGCCATTCTCCCAGTCTGAGGCTGGCGTCAGCCAGACTCTGTCTGGGGTTTCATTGGGTATATAAAAGCATCAGCGACTGAGGCGCCAGCCGAAGTGGCTGATACCTCATTTAAGGGTGGGGGGCAATGAACATAGCCACAGATCAGGGGGCATATTATACTTTCGTCCAATTTTTACATTGAATTAATGCTTGCTCTCGATAGCAATTAAGATGAGGTATCAAGCCATAAAGAACTCCTCCTGATCCGCATTCATCTTAGGAGGATTCTTTAGCAAATAACAATAAGCTACTGCAAGTCTTCTGCTACTTTCAAACCCCTCACATAATTTTGCTCTTCTGATTAGATCACTAACATTAGTATAGCCGAGATTAAAAGCATTAGGTTCGTTCTTGATCTTATAATATAGAACGGCTTCAAAAAATGCATTCAGTAAAGAAATTATCGAATGCTGCTTCCAATTCCTGCTCCAAAGAACATATACTCTATGCAGCAAAATTACAGTATCAGAGGCTAAATAATCATTGATACGCCAAATATATGCCACTGTTTTGATTATATCATCCTCAATGGAATTAAAGTCAAAAGTTTCCACACCTATACTTTTAATATACTCGTCTACCACATCTTGCCTTCCCATACGTTCTAGCACAGCCTGGACAAAATTGCGTACACGTTCGTCATCGAAAAAATAGCTTCCAGATTGCCTTATTGTCCTATAACAAGCTATCTGGAGCAAACATGTACTCAATTGCACAAGTTCAATATTTGCCGGTTTATCATTATAACTTTTAATTGAATCCGCAAAAACTGACATTAAGTATTCTACGCCATCCATATCATCATGGGATAATAGCAAAGGAACCATATTTGTTAATATGGATGCGGGAAGAGACCCTGGCTCAGCCGTCTTGAAAAATTCTAACCCTTTTTTCACATAGTCATATGTAGATTCATCATTTTTTATGATGAGATCATTTAGCAGGCACGAAATAGCAAGACACCCGAATACTCTCGTTGATGAATACAAACTCAAAACATCCCTTATGCTATTGAAATACATATCATAGCCAAGCATTATTGAATCCGGATTCTCAACTCCATTCAAAGCAAGATTCATATATTGAGTCAACATTGCACTGTGTCTTACCGCAATTTCTTTATACAGGTCAGAGAGATTATCTTTTTCCTTATATATGCCATTCAAAACTAGATTGCTCATCTTCACAGCTTCAATCTTTTTTCCACAGAACCAATACGCGATGGATAATGTTCCAAAGAAAAGCGACCTGTGCTCATCTGCCAAGTAGGAGTTAAAGCCAGAGTACTTCATAAAATTGACTAATATATCCAATGCGCTCTGAGAATCACGTTTGCCAAGATATTTAGCATATGAAACATGGGATACCATAGATTCATAAGCATTTATACTCAGGTCAGAAACCGAAGCAGCTTTCGAATAATAGACTTCTGCTTGCTCAGCATTTCCTGCATTTTCATATGCCACGGCTAAGCTAAAATTCAACTGCAATCGCCCAAAATCAAAGGACAACAAATCATTATACTGATTATACAACCTCTCGCATGCAATAATATCATGGCTATCAGATGACTCTTTTATTAGCGCAGAAAGGCAACTAATTGCGAAAGGGTATAATTTTCCTATATTTTGAGCATATGCATAATCAATGGTTGAATGAAGCTCTTTATTCTGTAACTCTTTAGGAATCCCATCTAATAGGCTTCTAATAGAATAGTTACACCCTTCAAAGTAAAGATCAAATGGAGCAAAATCTTCTGCAGCTTGCTTGTCCATAATAACCTTTAGTCCATCAAATGTCTTCACAGAATGGAATTGGAAAAGTCGCAACTGTTTGTCGTCAAACTTTTCTTCAAGTTCGCGTATGTATTCAGATGGAATTACTTTTGACTTCAACTCATCACTTTTAGCGAAATCCCCGCTAACCAAGTAGTAGCCGCTTAACAGCATGTAGCCTTCTGACAATTCCTTACGCTTATTTATTTCCGTGCCATCAAGAAGCTGCTCTAAATCAGATGCTGAATTTGCATATTGTTCCGGATCTTCCAAGCCGAAGATTGCGACTTGAGCCGATCGAATAGAAATTTTGAGGTTATCCGGCATATCTGTCGGCAATGGCATATTATGCCAAATCCCCTTAAATAAGGATGCCCCTCTAGATTTAAGAAGGCCCTTGTCAGATAACAAATGTATCACCTGCAAATATAGAATTGCAGCCTTTTCATACAGCGATCCCTTTACATAAAGTGCAAATATTGATAAAGCATCTGAAAGGCTTAAACTTCCGCGGCTAATAATTATATCTGCAATTCTATCACAGCAATCCCTATTTACATAGGCATTCAGATCTGGTTTTAGAGCTTTTTTTAACAGTGGAAATACCTGGTACTTGTCTTCATTTTTTTGCACCCATGGTCCCAATAATGACGACAAAAGCGTCATAGGAACACGAATAGCTGGCTCAACTTCCGCAATAGTCCTACAATCTTTCTCCGTAAATAAACCGTCAAAAAGTAACAACCTATTCAGGAGATCTAATGCATCAATGTTTGACACCATACGTCCTAATGCCGTCCTGCACCTATCTGCTATACTCACTTCTCCGGAGAATGTAAATAGATTGGCAATCTTTTCATCAGTTGGACTAAATTCATCTGAGGAAACATAATTAACAGCAAGTTGGACTAATTGAGGATGTCCCGCAGTAACACTATGAATAATTTCTCCCCACATATTATGCGCTTCATCAAGCATGCCTTTCACATCACCGATTGACAACACAGGAACTTCAACTTCCCATTCACTAGACTCCACGCCCATGCTTACACTTGTAAAGCTTTCGTAGGAATTAATAATAAACAGAGTATCGTCAGACTTTAATTTATCTATAAGACTGCACAAAGTGATGCATAAATCGGAATCATTAATATTTATTCCATCAAGAATAATTACCTTCTTGCCGGTTTCTTGTGCAATAATTTTCAGCGGATATAAAGAAACCTGCGGGATAGAAGACAAAGGCAATAATATCTTTGTATAGTCTTCATATCTTTGAGCCAATAAACATGAAGTTACACTCTTTCCGCTGTGCCACCCTCCGAAGATATGTATTGAGTGATTTTCGTCAAGAATTTTTTTCAAAATCATCAATATACTCTTTTCGCAGTGCCACATTTGGTGGAATTGGGCAGATTAAGTCAATCGTTTCGTCACATCTTATGTCTAGTCCATTTAAATTCTTTGCAAGTGCTTGAATTGACTCATTAGTTTTTTGCAGAGCTAATTTAATATCCTCTGTATTTGATAATATGTTGTCAATTTTCTCTACAATCTTCTTAAGCTCATTATAAATCTCCGAATAGCCTTCTATCGATTGTTGCAGAATAGCATCTATTTGCATATTCTGAATTATTTGGCAAGCATCTTGATCCTTTTGAATTTCATTTACCCACAAGGCGACAAGTTGTTTATCTTCGGCATTCATTTCTTTCTGGGAATGTAGTATCGTTTCCGTCAACTGCTGTACATGCCGATGATAGCCCAGTTCCATATCACGCCTTATGCCTTCATTTTTAGACCATTTCTTTAGAGCTCGATCATAGCATTTTTCCAAAAGGCTTTCTAGGTCGGGCTTCATGTATTCCTGCAGTTTTCCATCCGCATAGGAAATAATAAACCCAAGTATCATATCCGGACCGCTCATTTTTCGTAATATACTTTTTTAATATTAATCAAAAACTCATTGTTGGCGTAGCACTATTTGTGTCAATAATACTACCCCTTATTATGTTCCCCTAACTATTCCTTGAAAAGATTCTGAAGGATAAAACGCTGCGCGTTTGCAGAATAATCAATGGCCATATACTGACCGTTCGGACCTGTACGAAGTTCTGACGATATTCCAATTGCCTGGCCATTAGCCGTCGGCACCTTATACTTATGTCCTACCTCATTGACAGCTTCCTGAAGATATCCGATTCTAACTAGCCAACTTGTAACAGCTGTTGCAGACAGCGGCTTCATATTTTCGGGTATCACCTTATTGATTTCTTTAACGAATATAGATATGCCTGTTCTATCTGAAATATACACCTTTGCGGCATCTTCTTGACTCAGTTTGAAGTCCAGATCATAGTCTTTACCTGAGCCGGATTTTCTTTTCCCTACTGAGTCCAATACCTCACATACATAAAACAGACAGCGCGAAATATGTACATTATTGACAATATCCTTGTCATCCAATGCAGTTCCATCAAGAGGGTTATATCCATTTGCAAGAGCGTTCATCCACTCTTTCGCAATTTTCACTTTTTCAAGGTCGATCATATAGTTATTCGTTTTATTTCTCTGATTTATTTGTCTCCTAATATTCTTTTCCGAACTGGTCACTATCACTCTCAAGGCAGTCATTTAGGTTGACCATTCTACCGCAGCCATTCCCGGACTTATTATAGTTGGTACAACCGAGGAAATATCCCCTCTGTCCTTTCTTCACAACCAAATATCCATCCTTGCACCAATCGCACTTCCGAATAGATAATGAGCCGCCTTTGAGGTCGTTGGTCATGTACCCACACATTTCCTGGTCATTAGTGCATATCCAGAGTCTCAGACCGTGGTTCTTATGGTAACGCTTCTGAAGAGGATAGCCGCATTTCGGGCAGCGATTCTTTACATGGTCAACCGGACGCAAGTCAGATGTTATATCACCACGAAGCGCGACATTTGGATAATCTTTCTGATTGCTGAGCAATTCTTTGATGAACACTGACGGCCTATTCTGCGGAGTAATAATGTAGACACGGTTCTTTGTACGGGTCAAAGCGACATAGAATAGTCGGCGTTCTTCCGCATAATCGTAAGAGTCATCGTTGTTTACAACTAGCTTCAACACCGGATCATCTGCAATCTTTGATGGAAATCCGAATAATTCATCTTTCGCATTGATAATTATCACATTATCAACACTCAAGCCCTTTGAACTGTGAGCCGTCATATAGTCAAGACTGACATTAGTGCCATAGGTCTTGGACTTGATTACCTTCTTTTTGTCGTCGTATATGAATTCGTCTGATTTTGCCAAGTTTCTGGCATCGAAACCATAACGGCCCAAAAGCAGAATAGAAGGTTTTTTGGATATTCCGGACTGAATAATGTCCTCAATTGCCTGATTGACGGCGAGCGCCATATTGTGATATACTCCACCCTCCTCTTTCTGATCTTTGCTCTTTTCCTCGCTGTATGTATTGATGATTACCGGATTTTCTATTCGCTTCGGAGAGATCAGTTGTTTCTTAATCTGGGTGCTGTTTTTCTGAATGAAGTTACCGGCAATGTCAATCAGTTCCTGAGCATTGCGGTATGTTTTGGTAATCTTCAACTCCTGGCCATATCCAAATTCTTGGCAAAAACGAGTGAACAATGGCAGAATTGAACCGCTGAAGGCATAGATAGACTGCCAATCATCACCGACTGCAACAATCTTGGCACTACACAACTTAGATAATTCGTTAATGAGATTATAGCGTTGACGAGAAATGTCTTGATACTCATCAACGATGATATACTTAAACAGAAGCTTTTCCTTTGCTACCTGCTTATCATGAATGATGCGGGCGGACTCGTTGATCATATCCTCGAAGTCGATACTGTGTTCTTCTTCCAGCGCCTGCTGATATTCGAGATAACAAAGCCTGCAGATATCGAGGAAAAGCTTTGTGCGCACATTCTTGGTCTCAGAAGCGAACTTATCGAACTTGCTCTGGTCGTAGCCCTGAGTCTTGAAATTCTGAATAAAGTTGCACAGGAGCATCGTCAAGCGAGTAATGTATTTGCTCTCTGCGGACTCTACAATCATCTTGTACACTTGCTCGTCCGGACGCTTAACCAGATCAAACCCTTTGGCAATCAGCTGCTCTTTCAGATGGATCAGCATGTCGCGCCCATCATTGTATCGCGAGAAGGTATAAGCCAGGTCCGTTTTATGTTTGCGATGAAGAGTAATCTTATCATTGATGCGCTTCTTGTACTTTGCCAGTTCCTCTTCGGAGTATAAATTGTTGTTTCCCGACTTCGAAATACCGAAATGCTCAATGTACAAAGACTTATCGCCCTGCCATATTCTGAAATCCGGTGTGTACGGCTTATTGGCATCGAGAATATGGTACTGATAGAATGGTTCGTATTCGTAATCGATGTTGTGCAGATACAGGAAATTCGCGATGCGAACCTCTTCAAGCGACCTGACAATCTCGTCGCGGAGAGTCTGAACTTTCTTTGTTTTACTATCGATTACTTCCTGGATATATTCGCCGGTATTGCTCTTCAATGTGGCAAAATCGGCTTTGGAGACATAGAGGAAGAAATCGTTCAAATCATCTCCTTCGAACGGTGCATTGAAATATGAGCCAAAGAACAGAATCAGCTTGCGGACAGTATCAGGGTTCTTCAGGACCTTTGCCTTGAGATAATCGTTGATTACCTTGTACATAAAGCCCATGTCCACAATCTTACGCCGTTCATCTTCTTTCTTGCGAAGGATGGCATATCCAGCGGAGTGGAAAGTGGTTATTGGGCACGGAATACCCAATGATTTGTTGATACGGTCTTTGAGTTCATTCACGGCCTTATTGGTGAACGAGATAACCAGTATAGATTCTGGCGCAATTCCCCTCTTCTCAACCAGATACTTGACTTTGGCAGCAACTGTAGTTGTTTTCCCGGCTCCGGCACCAGCCACGACCAAAGTGTAATCCTCATCACTGACTACAACCTCGCGCTGCTCATTGTCAAGCGAAATGTTCGGATCACATTTCTTCAGAATCGTATCAAGATATTTCTTGTTGTCTTTCAGGGATAGCTCAACGAATTTATCATTGTGCGCCTTTATTGTTGGCGATTCCACTGCCAAGTTCTTGATTTCATCGTACACCCTCAGAAAATCATTCACCTGGCTTGCGTCCAAGCCATTCTTCCGAATGTAGTCGTCAAGCATTCTTGAGGTCTGCAATGCATGAAAGAATCTATCCAGTTCCGCATATTCCGGAACCAATTGCGCATAATCACTGCGAGCGATGAATGAATCAGCGGTGAGCAAAATGTCGATATTCTTGTTGAACTCAAGCAATGACAAATACTCTCTTGGCATTTTCCCCCGATGCTCAAATGAATCTTTCTTCCTTCTAAATATGTTTGTAATAATACTCATTCTAAAAAATTAAAGATCGCATCTCGCAATAATTGGGCTTTTATCTTCAGTAACATAGTACTTTATTCGGATTTAATAACACGAACAAACTCGCCAATAACCTTGTAATCTTCAGGATTTTCGTCTATGACAATATCACTATGCCCATAATAATTCAACGGACTCAATACCAATGATTTAGCTTCCATGCGATTTTCTTCAACATTCTCCTCCTTCACTCTATGATACTTCTTAATAGTATAGCTTCCATCATAATCAGACAATGTATCAAGGCATTGTGTTAAGACAATTTTCCCTTCATATGAATGTCCTTCTGAATAATTACAGAAAAGGCAATAATCACCATTATGTATCTCTGGCATCATTGATTCGCCAACTGCTTGCACAATAAAATAATTCTCATTCAGCTTTGTATTATCTTGCAATTCAATCCATCCATCAATCTCAACATTGTCATTATAGATGAAACGGCCACAAGCTGCTCTTAACGAATATATTGGGAAAAATCTTTTATACTGCAGTTTTTTAGGAACGTTTTGCACAATTTGTAATTTCTTGCTTTGGGGCATTACCAATTCATCACACAATTTCAGATATAAACTATTAATCTTCGAATCGATGTCTTTTAATTTTGATGGTTGATCATAATACTTATGTGCAAGTTTAGACAAAGAAGCCAATTGCAGATGAATACTATTATTAACATCAAATTTTGGAATATAGTTCTTGGGACGGATTGGGAATGATCTAGAATCAGATGAATTCATATATAACTCATATACAATATCTGAATTGAGAATTGCACAAATGTAATGAGCTTCATCTTCCGAAATAAATCTTCCATCTTTGTCTTGCGCTATTGTTACTGCGTGGTTCTGAAATACTGGTAATCTATCTTCGCCCCAAGGCGTAGAAACAGTACCTACTACACAAGCTTGCCATTTTGTGTTATCTCTAAATGCAACACGCCATGGAGCAAAACTATAATCACCGACACGGGCTATAGCATAGAATTCACTGTTATATTTGTCGCCAATAATTTTGTCATTATATGAGGTCTGACTTGACAACACCTTCTTGAATTTTTGAAAATATTGTGCAGTCTTGGGCCAATTTGAACACATCTTGTCGAAAGGAATCGGGGTTCTTCCAGAATTAATTTCATATGGGAATGGTACTACTATTCCAGAAATATCGCAATGATACCTTTTGATATTCACACCTTTAATTAATGGGTGAAGTAACCCCTGTTCAAGTACATACCTATCTTGAGGTATTTTGTATTTCGATTTCGGATTCTGGATATTTCTAACCTGAAGCAATTTTTTTGACGGTATACTATCTTCGTACTCAAACAAAAACACCTCTTGTGGGTAAAATTCTATTCCTTCTCTTCCTTGATAATCGGACTGATAAGAAATACGCTGAAAATCCTTCAATTGCGTCTTCGAAGTTGCATACGAAAATCCTGTATTACTATTGTTATTACTTACCTGACCAATAATCAATTGCTCTACTTGGAAAATTCCAGCAACTTTTGCAAAGGAATCGCAGTGTATATAGTCCTCTAATGATTTTCGTGAAGATTTTACATATTTGCTGATTGGCATACCATTTCTGTAATCAACTTTTTCGCTTTTCCAGAAATATGTTAAGAATTTCTCCTGTACTGGCTTGAAAGGGTGTCCTGAAGCTGTCCAATCGCTAACAGTTTGCAAATACAACCGTCTATTAGAGTCTACAATAAAATTTCTAAAGCCTTGATATGACTGCTGAAACAAAAGAGATTGTGGCATAAGGAAAGCAAGCACGCCATCGTCCTTAAGCCAGCGCTGTGCAGCTACATTTGAAATTAAAGCACAAATATTTAGATTAATTCCTCCTGTTACACCATCTCCCGAAAACAAATTTCTCGAAATGCATAAATCTTTAATTTTATCTCGATATCCATTTGGCAAGCTTTTCCAATCTATCCAAGGTGGATTCCCGACAATCATATCAAATCGGCCTAACTTGGCAGTTGACATAAAATTAGTTACTATCCTCGCCCATATTCCATTCCAATGATTTGTTTCAAGATAAACGAATGTTTCTGCCAATTGATTTACTAATTCAATTATTCGTTTATTTTTATCTGATTCCGGAATTAGGCTAAGAAGTTTTTCTGAAACAGCACTCTTATTACATTGCTGAATATCAAATTCTATTTCAGTCATAACCTTTGAGAATAGCCCCAAATCATTCAACGCATTTTCTGGTATTACTATTGAAATTGGTCCTTTCAGTGTCTTAATTCTATATTCCAAACAGCTCACATTATCTATAAATACGACCTGAGGAACATACGAAGAGTCGCCCAAATAAATCGGAATTTCAATAATGTCCTCATTGGTAATCAAGTGAGCTACATTAATGAAATAATTAATTCTTGATGTCAGAACGGCCAAAGGATTTAAGTCAATACCCACAACATTCTTTAGTACGGCCTCTAGCTGCTCTTTATTGGATAATGTATTGCACTCTGATAACTTTTTACGTATCAAGACAGTAATAAATGTACCTGAGCCAGAGCATGGATCCAATGCACTCCAATTTTGCTTGTGCGCAACTTTTGACAATGCTTCCGATACAACATTATCAGCAAGCCATTGCGGTGTGTAAAATTCTCCTAAACTATGACGAACTTTGCTAGGAATCATCGCCATAAATAGCTCTTTGAATAAATCTTGAATTGATATTCCAATTCCATTAGAAGAAAGATCTTCATATTGACAAAGAATCGAAACAATTTGCTTAATAGACAATGCGATATCCTCATTCCACTGCTCTTCAGAGGCATACCACGAGAAGAAGTCCCCTTCAAGAAGATTTCCAATACCGTAATCACGAAAAATAGTTCCTTCTTCAAGTCTGCTCATTACTGTTTGTAGCGAGTTTTGCGGAAGATTCGCTAGAGCCTTAAAGCTTGTAACACTTGAAGAAAAGCGAATATGACTCAGTACTTTGTAAGCAACCAACTTCACAATTATTGCATATGTTGTCTGCAATGCAAATAATGCAAAATATTCATCCTGACTTGTCGACAAATTATCATCAACGACTTCCTGCAATGATTTCCTTCGATCAATAATTGCCTGCTGTTTTGAAATATCATCATGAGCTAGGCTGAAAAGTTCTTTCCATTCGTCAAACAACATTTTCGTCTTGTCTGTAGACGAGACAGTTAACGTTTTGAAGAGACGTTTGGTAATAGTCTTACTTACAGAATCGTCTATCGGACTACAGAAGTCATTGACAAGATTTTTTGAAGACAAACCTGTCTGATTCAGTTTGATGATATTTTCGATAATTATCTGTAAATGATTTCTATCCAATTTATCAAATACGGAAAATTTGTATGCCCCAGAAGTAAACACAACTGTAGCACATACAAGTCCATTTGTAACAATACCCAAATAATCGTTATTATCAACAGCATTTAACCCATTAATGTAGTCACAAACTTGACTAATAGCTGACTCTTGCAGGGTTTGAGTAGATAATTTATCACGATCCTTATATTCAATTATTACTCCACCCCACTTGCTGTCAATACGGCCTTTTGAAACATGGAGCAATCTATCTACACTTTGTTCCTTTGTCGGAGTATATTCAATATCAAAAACCGCCCTTAGAAAATCATGTATCTGAAAATCAAAATTTGATGAAATGGTCGCTTCATTAGGGGCGGTTGAGCATTGCTCCCTAATACTTTTCGCCAATTCTGTCAGAGCTTTCCTATATTCCTTAGATGCAGTTATAGATGATATTCCTGCTTGTCTTATTTTTGATACTAACCGTGTATCCATAATCTTTAATTCTGTGATTATTTAATATATTGAATCAGGAGTTTTGATTAATACTCTTACATCCACTTCAAGAATCCGTGCAATATCAAAAAGTTGCTGCATGGAAGGTTGAATCTTGTTTGTGCACCACCTTGATACCGTATTTTCATTTTTACCGATTTGCTCTGCAAGCCAACGGCAAGTCTTCTTTTTGTCTGCAAGTACAGCCTTAATGCGATTTTCAGCCAAATCTTGTGTATTTTTAGTCATTACATGTATAGTTTTAGCAATCAAAATTACAAAAATATAGTGATACATTCATTATAAATTCAGAAAAAAGCTCATTTGCAGCGAATAATGCCACAAACGAGCTAACTTCTTCCCGGATCATTGCCATTTATCGGCCAATTACAAATACACCCCCTCTCTCGACGAAGTCCTGTATGGCATCAGTCAGGGGCTGCGCGTCCTTGACTCCGTAGATCACGAAATCGATAGCCGGAAAGGACAGCGTGATGAGAGTGCCGTTGTCATACGAAGCGATGATCTTGCCTTCGTAGCGGGCGGTCTTGACGGAGAAGACTATCTCGTGGTCGGAAGGTGTGTAGAGGTTGGTAATCTCCCAGGCGGGAATGAGACCGTAGTATTTGTTGATGAGGTCTTGCTGAAATTGTTGTATAGGATTCATGGTGGTTTTATGCTTTTGAAGGGTGACTTGAACTGAAAAAAGTTGACAGTTTTGAGAGCATAAAACAGACGAGTCAATGAGAGAAAGACACAAGCGAGACATTGCCTTGAAAATCGATCCGGAAACCAAGGAGAAGTATTGGTCCAACGAGGTCGTCACAGTTTACAAGCCGGACGAAGAAGACCGTGTTAATGCGGTCCTGGATATCCTCAAAGGAGTAATGACAGCGGAGGAAGTCCGTAAAAAGTTTGATATCGCCACTGTCAACAGCGTCTATACCTGGATCGGCAAATATGTGACTCAGGAGAAAGCATTATCTTTGGAGGAACAAAGCGATGAAGATATGGCCAGGAAAAGTAAAGATGACCAGATTCGGGAACTCCAGGCGCAACTCAAGCAAGCCCGTAAGGAGGCCGAGCTCGAGAAGTTGCGGGCAAAGGCCTATGATACAATGATCAATTTGGCCGAGGAAACGTTCAACATTCCCATAAGAAAAAAATCTGGCACCAAACGGTAAGTCTGCTACGCGGGGAATGTCCGGGATATGGACTGGGCACTCTCTGCGGGCTGTTTGGTTACAGCAGGCAATCCTATTACAAATGGGACAATCAGGAGTTCGCCGCCAACGCCATAGAGCCGCTCATTGTGGAGAAAGTGAGCGAATACCGCAAGGCCAATCCCGGTTTGGGATGTGCGAAGTTATACCTGATAGTGAAACGGTTGTTTGATGAGAATGACAATATGCCCGGGCGTGACGCATTCATAGAGTTGCTTCGAAAAAAACGGCTTGATGGTAAGGCTGAAGCGACGCAGACGCTATAAAACGACAGACTCCCGTCATCACTACCGCAAGTATCCCAATCTCATTGCGGATGTCGTTCCCTCCCGTCCCAACGAAATATGGGTCAGCGACATAACATACGTTGAGACAGATGAAGGGGTGTGTTATCTGTCACTAATAACGGACACCTATTCTCACAAGATAGTCGGTTGGGCTGTCGGTCCGACATTGGAGACCGTCTATCCGTTAAATGCCCTGAAAATGGCATTGGCTACGATTGATGATGTCACGGCATCCCGGCTCATCCATCACTCGGATCGCGGGTGTCAGTATTGCAGCAATGAATATGTATCAGAGTTGAAGAAACGCCATGTGAATATAAGCATGACCCAAAGCGGCGACCCACTCGAAAACGCCATCGCGGAACGTGCCAACGGCATATTGAAAGTCGAGTGGCTGTACAAGATGAGAATAACGACAAGGGATGAATGCCGGTCTATATTGGATAGGATAATAGACTTTTACAATACACAGAGACCACACATGAGCATCGGTATGCAGCCCCCCGAAGCAGTACATATGCAGACGGGAGAGCAGCGGCGGTGCTGGAAAAATAGTTGGGCTATGGGATAAAATGAA
>ULNE01030953.1_pt1 | contig 13497 bp, 8 predicted proteins | sample 1951831 | NCBI WGS metagenome assembly ULNE01 (sample SAMEA4835568, study PRJEB28245) | human gut metagenome | biome: gut microbiome; material: fecal sample | place: Denmark | collected 2008 | reverse complement strand
AAATATAGTTGACCACTTTAAACTTTATTAATATAAGAAAAAAAGTAATCCGAAACAGAAGCCATATCAGCTATCTGTTTCGGACTTTTTATTACCTATAGTAAATATCTTACTAAGCTCTTTATCAAGATGTCATTACTTAGCAACCATGATAGAAACACGGTTCTTGTCATTCTCAGAGAATGGTTGAACACGAGCACCCTTTGAATCTTCAGTGATTCTGGATTCTTCAATACCATATTTCTCTTTGAGTGCCTTTACTACAGCTGCAGCACGCTTTGCAGAAATCGCATCATTGATTCTGTCATTACCTGTGCCGGCATCTGCATAACCTGTTACGACTACCTTTGCCTCAGGATACTGGTTCAAGTAGTCAACTACTTCCTTGATCTTAGCGTCCTCAGACTCACGAATCTTATTGGAGTTGATAACGAAGAATACGTCACGACGAATCTCCTCCACCTTCTTCTCCTCTACTGGAGCTGGCTTAGGTTCTGGCTTTACATACTCCTCTACTGGACGTGGAGCAGGAACTTCCTTCACAGGCTCAGTCTTGGTGTGGCTCTTGCCGAGGTTGATGCGAAGACCAGCGAGTGCGTTGAAGTACCAGTCTGCGTTACCTGCTTTCTTAGAGTTGTATTTGTCGCTAGTGATGTTGGCATTTCCTTCCAACATGATGCTTACAGACTTGCTTACCTTAAACTCCAAGTCGATACCAGCACGACCGAAAGGACGAACCTTAGTACCATCCCAGAGATACTCCAAGAGATAGTTGTGTTGGTCCTTAATGTTAGCGGCAATTTCATTCACCTCGTCATTGCCCCAAGCAAAGTTTGCACCACCACCTACGAACGCAGCTACATTGAACACGCGGTTAGGATTCCAACCACAGAAGAGGTTGGAGAGGTTGAACATAAAGTCCAAGCCTGGTGCTACATACTTAAACTTGTAATCGGCGGTATAAGGAGTACCATCCTTAGTTGCCTTATAGCCATTCCAGCCCCCCTTGCTCTGCCAGCCGTTAGCCTGCAAACGCATACCGAAGACAGGAGAGAACTGGTAACCGATACCCAACTGAACGTTAGGAGAAATCAAGTCACTAAACTTAGCCTCACCAAGTGTGTACTGAGCACCACCTTGCAAATCAAGGAAAGCGTGCTTCTTAAATGTGTACTCATTGCCATCCTTGTCTGTGTAGGTGGCTTGTGCCATGGCAGCAGTACTGAGACTTGCCAATGCAACAGTGAATAAAGTTTTAAAAGCCTTCATAATTATAATTGTTATTGATGATTATTTCAAAACGACTTTTTTACCATTGACAATAAAGATACCCTTCTTATTGGCTAATACCTCCGAAGGATTTCCTTCCCCAACGAGATAACCATTGAGATTGTAAATCTTAGCTGTTCTATCAGAAGGTTGTTCTATATTTGCAATGGCAGTTGTTGTGTCATATACAAACTCTAAAACAAGTTCCTTGTCATAAGTTTGATTTCCTAAACAAATTGATTGAGCAGGGAAATGCACAAAATATGTGCCATCTGTAGTTATAGGATCTCCAACTATTACAACATTCAAGCGAGACCAATTCTCTCCATCGCTTAAACGACCAGAAGATACAGTATTTCCTGCAGCATCTTTAATGATGATTCTTGCATTTTTATCAACCACTTCAACAAACGAGTAATCAACAAAGTTGATTTGTAGTTTTTCAAGTTCATTATTCTCTGATTTGACAGGGACAATGTTGGCTTTTATTGTAGGAGCCGGAAGCTCATTTACAGTATATTCAAAATACATTGCATCAGAATAATAGTTGCCAGTGTGGTCAACAATGAACGCTTTAGCAGGAATGTTCAATCTGTAACTTCCAGAAGTAGAGATTTCCTTATTCAAAGTGATGATACATTGATTAGCTTCGGTTCTGTTTTCATCAATGCTAGCTTCTCCCTCGGTAATGATATTACCTTCGGAATCTGTCAAAGTTATCTTCTCTTTATTTCGATAAAAAGGAATTGCTGCATCCCATTTGTTAAGTGTAATAACAAACTTATACAAACTGCTCACTTGACTGTTGTCTGCAGGAGTGATGGTGACATCATATTCTTCCATTCTGTCAGTAATGGAATAGCTTATCTCCATAGCTCTGTTATTTAACATGGAAGTACCATTTCCTAAGCCGAATACGCCTTCTGGAATACTCAATACATATGAACCTTGGGTAGTCAATACGTCAGGAAGAGTATAAGTTAAGACATTTTCGTCATCAGCTGATTTATGCAAATCGTTAGCAGTAAAACTATATATAACATTCGATTTATCTGAATTATATAAGTTAAGGATTGCTTCAGGGTTGATGACTCTAATATCTTGGTCGTAAGAGAAATTGAAGGTTGACAACTTGGTAACCTTTCCTTCGTTAGGGAAAACTGAAACACTTGGATAACCTAAATCGCACTTATAGATTATCTCGTTGTAAGAGTTTTCATCAAGTCCTTTGTTTCCTTTGACAACTTGACCGTCCAAGTCTTTTGCATAAATTTGCAATTTGAATTCACCTGTAGATTGGAGAAGTACCGTCTTAGGAACGTTAAGTTGCCAAATAGTCTTGCCTTTTTCACTATAAGGATTTCCAAAATACTCTATTTTTGCTTGACTGCCATCAGAACAAATAATACAACTACGCTCTTGGTCGATATTTACTTCTTTGCTAAAAGTTAGGAATACATAATTTTTATCTGCATCATTAAATGTAGAACTTGCCTCAGGAGCGATGTTTGTCAAAGTAGCATCACTATAAGTGAATTCTGTTCCATCCCCTTTATAAAGAGCTTGTACGGTAGCGACCACAGGACTATTTTCGTCAGCAGCTTCATGTCCCTCCATCTGTACGATGTAAGTATGTCCTTTCATAAAAGAAAGGGGCTGGTAGAAAGTAACTGTCCATGGAGATGTGGCGTTTTTCCTACTAGCTACAAAAGTTTTGTAAACTATACTTCCCTCCATGTTGTTATCTTGGCGATATTTATCAATAATAGATACCTTAAAACCGCCACAGTCATCGTCGAAATTTGTGCTGAACGTTATTTTATCTCCTTCATTGAACTTTTCCACTGTAGAGTTATTCTCAGGAGTAATACTCAAAAGCTGATAGTTATTCTCATCAGCACAAAGATTACCCAAGAAAGAAAATAGCATAATCGCTAATAAAGAGAAATATTTCTTCATATTCTATTGCAATTAAGTTGTTGATTAATTGTCTTCAAAATTAGATTCTACTTTTTCTTCAGAAATAGTCAAAAACCATGTACCATTCACACGGCATGGAAACAAAGCTCCCTTAATAGTATTTGGCTGTTTACTGCCCTGAGGTTTCTTAAACATTTCTACAGAATATCTAACTTCAGTGTCACTGTCGCTGTAGAGAAACACTTGGTCAATCTTATAGTCTTCTACAGGTATTGCAGAAAACATTTTTTCCAATTTGATTCTCCTTTCAGGGGTAAGTTGTTTTGCCGTATTATGTTCTACAGTATAGAGTTGCTTAAGAGCTCCATCGACATCCTTATTTTTTAGGCTTTGCAAAAAGTCATCGGCAAGCTTCATGATTTCTGCAGTATCTTTCGATGAGCGAGCCATTGTCATGTCTTTTCTTGGGTCTGGAATTATGACCTCATCTTTTGAGCAATTCTTCTTCTCTGAACAAGCTGCTAACAAAAAAATAAAGAGAAGCCCAAATGCAATTTTCAGTATATGTCTCATTTCCAATTCACTCTAAATTTAAAAATTATAAAAGGGAGTGCCCTCCATTTATAAGTAGGACACTCCCTGAGGGTTGTCTAAAAGACAGTTTTCAATTAATTGAATTATTTATGTCCATGAGGAACAATGTCAACTGTTACATAAGCAGTCAACTTACCGAAACCGTAAGTTACTGTTACAGGAATGTAAGCCTTAACATTTTCCTCAATGTTTGAACCACCATTATTCTTGAAGATAAGGTTGTCACCAACTCGTTTCATTGATAATGTGATGTTGCCGTTAGTCTCATCCTTAATTTGCTGAGCGGTCAAGCTGTTTGCATAAGAAAGAGATGTGTTTGGCTTAACACTGCCATTCTTCTTCTCGAAGGTGTAACGGATGTTGTCTTCGTCAACCGTAACTTCGTTGATTTCATAATACTTCCACAAAGACTTAGTGTACTTCTTCTGCTCACCTTGGAATGTACCATCTTCTGTGTCAGCAACAAGATAGCCACGGAAGTCTGTCAAAGTAAATGACTTAGTCCAATCAAGAACATCGCCAGAAGCAACACCATCCTGGAACTTGCCAAGAGAGTTTGCAGAGTTGATACGGATAGGAGCTACGAGGTAAATCTTGTAGTTCAATACAGGAATGTAGTTCCAACCATTCAATGTTGCCCATACAGTCATATTGATAGCCTTTGTATGAGTACGTCCTGGAGTTACTGTACCATCGGAACCAGTAACGTCTGTAGAAGCCAACTCATTCAACAAACCTTGGTTAGCTGGTGTGTTGTGATCTGCAAAGAGGTTGCAAGTCTTGTGAGCAGGATTACCACACCAAGAAGTGTGACCTTCATCCCAATTCAACTGCAAAGCCTTATCAGAACCCTTCATCAACTGATAGCCAGCGAATGTAGAATAATTAGCGCTTTCAATGTTAGTCCACTGATTTGCACTCTTCCAAGCGTTAGCATTAGCTGTTGTATAGTTTGGAGCATAACCTGTAGTTGCTTGGTTGAATGAGAATTGCAAATCCCATGTACCACACTCAGGCATGTTCTTAACGATGAACTGACGAACGTTGTTCTTCAACTCATAAGTGAATGCATTCATCAAGTTGTTGTCATATACACAATAAGTCTTGGTCTGAGCAGCAGTGTTCCATTGAACTGGCAAAACATCATGTTCCTTACCAACAGAAGTCCAGTACTGGTCATAGTAACCATTGATTGCAGGCAAAGCAGGCAACTTAATAGTAAATGTCCAATTGAACTTCAAGTCAGGATACTCAGATGGCATTGAAGACTTGAACTTAACCTCAGCAGTAAATGTCTTTTTATCATTTGCAGAACTGCAATATACAGTCTCGATATCTTCTGGAGAAAGAGTCCACTCACCAATTGTTGCATCACCATCTTTATTGGTAGAAGGAGTCATTACAGGAAGTTTCGTGAAATCGCCAGAAGCCTTTGCAGAAGTGGCTGTTGTAGGATTCCAGTTTGTAGTGAAGCCCTTCTGAGTGATTGCAATATCAGAAGCCTTGTAGATAGTCTCAAACTTGTTCTGTGAGATACCCTCAAGACGTGCCTTTGCATAAACTTCATTAACGAACTCATCCCATGTAATAGAAGCCTTTACATCGTTGCAGCTCAATGTAGCCTCTGCACCCTTGATGTCAAGAGTAACCTCTGGTTTCTCTTGCAATGTCCACTGAACCTTCATGTAACGCTGGTCAACCAGCTTGTTGTGAACAGAGTCAACCAAGTCAACACGAATGATAGGTTCCTTGCCAACAACAGCCTCGTTGTTTGTTACACCTGCAGGAGTCTTTGAAGTAAGGATACCTTCTGGAGTAACAGAAGCAAACTTCTGCTGGTCTGTACCATTCTCTGCACCATTATTATAAGCCGTTGTAGGAATAGCGAAACGGAATGTCAAACCATACTTCTTCAACTGCTCCTTAGTAATCTGGTTATGGCTACCAGTCTTGCGATCATAGCAACCTGTTACCAAATCCTGAAGGTTTGTTGCATCCTTGTAGTAAATCTGCTTAACAATCATGTTAGGACTAGCACTTACACGTGATCCCCAAATAGTTGCTGAGTCAGAATAATGATACTTATAAGAATCTGTCAAAGCATCTACTGAATGATCATCCCAAGGAAGAACTGCAATACGAGGAGTAATAGTTGTTTCGGACAAACGAGAGTTCTCTGAATAAATATCAGCAGCCTCATACTTCTTTGAGTTACGTGGCACCTTCAAAGACACAATGTAAATCTTATTATCACCAGCACTTGCCAAAGAAGAGGTAAAGTTTGGAGACTTCTTTACATAAACAGTCATCAAGCCATCTTTGAAGTCCTTGATGCCATTGAACTGTACAGGAGAGTCCTCCAAGATGTTTGCAGCACGTGTTTCAGCAATAGCAGCCTTGAACTCAATGTTGTTCTCATCAATACCATCACGCTGGACGGTAGTTGGATTCAAACGATAAGTAGCTTCGGTCAAGCCATTATCAATGCGAATCTCCGTTGCACCAGTAACGTAAGTAGTGCCACTTGTACCAGGTTGAACTGGAGTATATGCTACAGACTGGAATTCGATAGTCTCAATACCATCAACATACAAGCTAGGAACAAGAGCGATACTAGACAAAGCTCTCTGAACGAGAACTGTCAAAGCGTCAACATTCTCATTCAACTTAGTAATGTCTGTTGACAAAGCGTTAACCTTAGTCTGCAACTCTTTTACAGTACCATCAGTTGCCATGCCGTTGACCTTCTCTTTCAAAGCATCAATCTGCTCTTGCAAAGCCTTGTTGTCCTTTCCAACCTTTTCTTGGAAAGATTCGAGAGCTTTTGTTTGAATTTCAAGGTTCTTTTCTACAGCCTCACGAGCATCCTTCTCGTCCTTCAACTGACCTGTTAATGCCTCCAAAGTAGTTTTAACGCCTGCAATATCATCTTTTGCATTGTCAATAGCAGTATTGGCAGCATCAATTTGAGTTTGGAGTCTAGCCTCAGCAGCAGCCAAGTCAGTTTCCAGCTTTGTCACCTTAGTTTCCAAAGCTGTAACAGTTGCGGCATCTGCTTTTTTAGCAATTGCCTCTTGCAAAGCTTCCTTTGTCTGTGTAATCTGAGTCTCCAGGGCACTCTTTGTGTTATTCAACTCGTTTTCCAAGTTGGTCTTCACCGTAGAGAGCTCTGTCTTGAGGTTAGCGATGTCATTTGCATTCGCAGTAATGTCATCATCGTAATCCTTACAAGACGTAAATGTACTTGTGGATGCCAATGTCAAAGCACCCATAAGCAAAGCACTAAAAAACTTTCTTTTCATACGATAAAAATTAATTAAACATTGTATATATTAACTACTTTATTCTATGCTTTTTCTCTCTATCTCCTGACGAGAGATATTATATTTCGGTGCAAATTTACACAAAAATCTTGAAACATGCAAATAAATAAAAGGATTTTTGATGTTTTTTTCAAAAATCCTTTATTTTCTTGTTGTAGATCATTGAAACAGGGTAAATATTGCCCTTTTTAACATTTCTGTAACCTTCTTGGCGTGCCTTATATTTCTGATTACGATGTGCAGGGCATCAATATGAATCTTTTTTGATACATACTCATCAAAATCTATTGAAGAAATGTCATTCACAATCCAATATATTCCTCCTTTTTACGTTATTAAAACAAAGAATGCCCTTATTCTTTATTCTATGCATATCATCATAAAAAATAGTAAATAAGAATAATATGGTTTTAAAAATTGAAATTCCAGAGAATATAATATTAAGCAAGAATGACGAACTCGTCATCAGGTTTACAAACACACAGAATGCAACTTGCACTGTACATACTCCTTCTAACGATTTATCTATCGTCCCTAAGAGTACGGCTGCCGAAAGCCATAACACTTCTCTTCTTTCTTTTGTAAATCAGCTAAGAACACAATTTCTTCAACAGAATAAACTCAGATTAGCAGAAACTTATCAAAGTGCCTTGAACAGTTTCTGCCTATATATTAATAAGGTGGAAATACTTATGGAAGATATAGATAGCAAGATGATAGAAGGCTATGAGAGTTATCTCAAACAGAAGAAGCTCACTCTCAATACCATTTCCTTCTACATGCGGATTTTGCGAGCGATCTACAACAGGGCTGTCAAAAGTGGAGTCATAGCAGATAAAAAGCCTTTCAATCATGTATTCACGACAATGACAAAAACTGCTAAAAGAGCAATACCTATCCAGACCATACAGAAAATAGCCCAAGCCCATATCACGAATAAGAACGAGGCATTGGCACGTGACCTTTTCCTGTTCAGCTTTTATACCAGAGGTATGTCGTTTGTAGATATAGCATATCTCAAAAAGACTGACCTCAACAACACGTACCTTATATATAAAAGGAAGAAGACTGGTCAGGAATTAAAAATAGCGTGGCGAAAGGAAATGCAGGAATTGGTGGATAGGAACAGTTCTAAAGACGGCGTCCACCTGCTTGGCATATTAGATGAAAACAGTGAGAAAAGTCTCCGATTCCAATATCATTATACACAATGTATTATCAACACGGCTTTGAAACGATTAGGAAAGCAGCTAAACTTAGAAACCAATCTTACCATGTATGTAGCTCGACATTCTTGGGCTACAATAGCCCGACAGAAGAATATTCCTCTCAGCGTGATTTGCGATGGCATGGGGCACAATTCAGAGAAAACTACTCAGATATATCTACAGAGTGTGGATGCTGAAACAATTGACCGATGCAACGACAAACTAATTGCTGCCATTACCAAATCTGACAAAAAGAAATAGATGAAGGAACTTTCTTGGAATACGAACGATAAGCTATGTATAATATCTCTCGTCAGGAGATAGAGAAAAAATGCATAGAATAAAGTAGTTAATATATACAATGTTTAATTAATTTTTATCGTATGAAAAGAAAATTTTTCAGTTCGCTGCTCATGGGGGCGCTGGTGACAGCAACCTTGAGTACAGTCACATCTTGTAAGGACTACGATGATGACATCAATGGCTTGCAAAATCAAATCGACAAGCTTACAACTGCTGACCAGTTGCAGCAGAAGGTTGATGAGTTGAAGGGTTTGATCAAAACAAACTCTGATGACATCACTACCTTGAAGAGTGACTTAGCTAAGAAAACCACCTTGGATGAGGTAAAGGCTTTGCTTGCAGACTACGCAACAAAGCAGTATGTTGACGATGCTGATGCTATCCTTAAAGCTGCAATGAATAAGGATGTTGAGGCTTTGAAAAAAGAAATCAAGAAAGCACAGGATGCAGCTGAAGCTGCTCAGGCAACAGCTAACACCGCTAAGGAAGAGGCTGAGTTGGCTAATTCAAAGGACAGCGAGGCTTACAAGAAGGCTGTAGAGGCTGCTGATGAGGCAGGAAAAGCTAAAGCTGCTCTTGAGGCACTTCAGAAGTCTATCGGTTCTGGTTACGATGAGACAACTACCGTTAAAGCTGCTATCGAAGCAATCAACCAAAAGCTTACAGCAGACAATACCGGTCTTGCTGGACTCGATGCACGTTTGAGCGCAGCAGAGAAGGTATTGAAGGATGCTCAGGAAGGTTCTATCACTGACGCTTCTCGTCGTATCGGCGAAATCGAGGCTTCTTTGAAGAATATTATCGGTCAGTATTCTACAATGGTAACTGATGTTCAGTTGTTCGACTTCGCTAAGCCTAACAATTCTGGTTTCAACACTACTTTGAATTTCGTTCAGGTAGAAGAGAAGAACAATACATTCCCTGCTAATGGTGAGACAGGTGATGACAAGTTCACATTCAAAGAGGGTAACTACTATGTAGGTGAGGATAGCTTGTTGATTCGTGTTTCTCCTGTAGATGCAGAGTTGACTAAGGAGAATATTTCTCTCTTGAACTCACAGGGCAAGGAGCTTGATGACATCATCGAGGTTTCTTCAGTTTCACGCTACAAGGAATTGCTCTATGGTAATACACGTGCTGCAGGCGTAAACTCAGGTCTTTGGGTTGTTAAGTTCAAGGCTAAGGACGTAGCAGATAAGTTCAAAGAGGCTGCTGAAACTGACGTGAATGGCACAAAGCACTCAGTACTCTATTCTGTTGCAGTTAAGAACACATACAATACAACTGGCAAGACTGAGGATGAGAGCACACGTCGTGTAACATCTGAGTATGGTATTGACTTGACTACAGAGGTAGCTAAGCCAGCTTATAACTTCGATGTAAACAAGAAGTTTGTTGGTGTTATCCACAACCGTTACTGGCGCACTGATGCAAACGATATTACATGGGATAAGAATAATCATCCTGAAACATACGCAGAGGAGTTGGATTGGATTGACAACAACGAGCCTTCTACATCTGTTATCTTGGAGGGTAGCAAGAAGAATGCCGCTGATCGTTACAACGGCCTTGATAATCGTCAGGCAGAGGACATTTTGGCTGTAGAAAAGGGTAAACCAATCTCTATCGACTTTAGTGAGTACAAGGGCATCAAGGGCTTCTATGTAACTCTCGATAATAGATTCGCTGTTGAGTCAGCTCCATCTGAGATCAATGCTTGGAACTCTTACACTTACGAGGGTGTTGGTTACAAGAAGAATGGTACAACAGTTGTTCCTGCAACATTGTTCAAGGGCAATAAGGGTACTATCACTATCAAGGACATGGGTAATGTACAGGGTGACATCATCGGTTTCCGTGTATATGCAGTCAACTATGATGGTACTTTGACAGACCCTGATGGTCGTGCATTCTACGTTGCAGTAGGTGATGTTAAGACAGACATGACTCTTGACAATTCTAAGCTTACCTACCAAGACCTTAATGGTACAATGCAGTTTGCTTCTTCTGATTTCGTAGCAGCTAACCTTGACAAAGACTTCGATGGTATTGAAGGTTGGAAGATTACAGAGAAGGATGCTAGCGGTAATACACCAACAGCATTCACTGTTAAGTACTACGACGAGGACCAGAAGGAAATCGGCTTGAGTAAGAAGGTAAGATTTGTTAAGTTCTTCTTGACAAACCCACTTGAATTCATTGATGGTGCAACATACAAGGCAACAGCTACTTTGACAAAGAGCATCAATTCTGCAACAGCTAAGGTTTGCACTATTAACGCTTCATTCACAAAGATAATGCCTACAGAGGCTCCTAAGTTCAGCTACAGAGATGGTTTCAAAGAGGACGAGTACATCATCCCTTCAGATGGTAACTATGTAGTCGAATCTAGCAACAAGGGTGGTAAGTTCGACTTTAGAAATATCCTGATTATCAACAACAATGAACCATGGTTCGGTAACGACTTGTTCAACCGCGGTGGCATCGGTAAATTTGAGTTTAATGTAGCTAACGGTACATATGGTACTGTTGAGAATAAGTGGCAATTGACCGAGGCAAAGGCTGAGGCTTACAGATACTACTTGAACGTAGCAAATGACAATGAAAACAACTTGGTTGACAATACAACAAAACGTACTATTGCCGGTAAGTTCATCTACGAGAACATCAGCAAGACTTACGATGTCAATGCTAATGGTTATGTATTTAAAGCATATCCAGTAAACTCAACTTCTACTGAGCCTATCATCTACTGCTCTTGGATTAAGACATTCGGCATTAAGATTGGCAATAATGATAACTGGGTAAAGAACAAGAAGAACGAAGTTACTTGGACTGCAACAGGTACAACTACTACAACTTTGAGTTTGGCAGAGCTTGGAACAGAGGTTAAGGAAAAGGCTTTGTTGCCAGTTTCTTTGATTCCTGCAAATGGCGTTGGTGATGGTTCTAAGTTCAGTGACTACTTGAGCAACAACTTGTTGCAGGTTGTAGCACACAAGCAGTATGGCAAGGTTTACACCACAAGTTCAGACAACAAGCAGATCAACCCTTACTTCATGGCTGAATTTGACGGTACTGGCATTAAGTTTACACAAAGAAACCAGACAAGCATTCCATCTAACGTTACTAGTGGCAACATCCACTTCACCGTTAAGGATTGCTTCGGTAACACCAAGGACATCATCTTGCCATTCGTTATCAAGCACTAAGATTTAGCATTTACGACCAAGGAGCCAAAAGCTCCGCAATGTAAAAAATAACATTCATTGGGGGCGTTCAGTTTTGGACGCCCCCCTTTTCAGTAATAAGATGAAGAAGTTATTATCATTTATCATCTGTTTGGTTGCAGTACTTTCTTTTTGTGCCTGTGGCGACAAAATCAAGTCAACCAAGGTAAGTATCCAGAAGATGACAGATACGACCTTCGTAAGCAATATTGATGGCCATAAGATTACTTTCGACATCAAGAAGGCTCAATTTGACAATGGGGCTGTCATGGAAGGTGACTCTGCTACTGTCAGATATGTAGGAAATCTCTCTGATGAGCATGTCGTTGCAGTCATCGTAAAACTCATTCCTAAGAAGGGGCACATTGTCAATGCGGTCTATGACCCGAACAAGAAGTTAGAGACAGCACCTATGACTAAGGAAGAGCAAAAGAGTTTTGACGAAGGCATTGAATTTGCTAAAAAACATCATCGCAGATAAAAGAAATACACTGCAATAATATACAGATGTTTGTTTAATCCCAAAACAATACTAATATGAAATCTATCAACAATATAATCGCCGCTTCCCTACTCTGTGCATGCGCTATGCCAGCCATGGCACAAGCCAGCTACACCGACAAGGACGGCACCGAATACACATTCAAGAAACATGCTTTCCTCGACCTTCAGGGTGGTGCACAGTACACGCTTGGTGAGGCTAAGTTTGGTGACTTGATCTCTCCTAACGTTCAGTTGGGTATCGGTTACCAGTTCACTCCTGTCTTCGGTATGCGTTTGCAGGCTAATGGCTGGCAGAGCAAGGGGGGTTGGAATGGCTACAAGGCAACCAAAGACGGCACTCCTTACACAGCCGACTACAAGTTTAAGTATGTGGCCCCTGGCTTGGACTTCATGTTCAACCTCTCCAACCTCTTCTGTGGTTGGAATCCTAACCGTGTGTTGAACGTTACTGCTTTCGCCGGTGCCGGTGCCAACATCGCTTGGGATAACGACGAGGTGAATGAGTTGGCTGCAACCATGAAAAATACAAGTGCCTACAACCTGGAGTATCTCTGGGATGGTACCAAGGTTCGCCCTTACGGTCGTGCCGGTCTTGAGTTGGCTTTCAAGGTTAGCAAGTCTGTCAGCCTGATGTTGGAGGGTAATGCCAACATTACTTCTGACAAGTACAACTCAAAGAAGGCTGGTAACGCAGACTGGTATTTCAATGCTTTGGCAGGTCTTCGCATCAACCTGGGTAAGAGTGCTACCAAGAAGGAGAAGCCAGTAGAACCAGAACCAGCTCCAGCACCAGTTCAGAAGGTTGAGAAGCCAGCTCCTGCTCCAGCACCTGTAATAGAGAAGAAGGTTGAGGAAATCCGTCGTGATATCTTCTTCACCATCAACTCTAACAAGATTTCTGAGAAGGAGAATCAGAAGATCCTCGAGGTTATCGACTTCCTGGTGAAATATCCTGAGGCTAAGGTTGTTGTTACCGGTTATGCAGACAAGGGTACTGGTAATGACCGTATCAACGACCGCATCGCTGCTAAGCGTGCTGCTGCCGTAGTACGGATGTTGGAGAAGCGCTATGGCATTCCTGCTGAGCGCATCACTGAGGAATCAAAGGGTGCTCGTGTTCAGCCATTTGCTGAGAATGACAAGAAC
>ULNE01009459.1_pt1 | contig 13620 bp, 8 predicted proteins | sample 1951831 | NCBI WGS metagenome assembly ULNE01 (sample SAMEA4835568, study PRJEB28245) | human gut metagenome | biome: gut microbiome; material: fecal sample | place: Denmark | collected 2008 | reverse complement strand
GGGTGGGTGGATATCCTCCGTTTTCAGCATATTATGATACCTTGCCATTTTTGAAGGAGTTGTCAAAATATAACACTTACCATAGATTGTTGAAGATGCGTTTCATAGCGTTAAGATTTAGTATCGTTGCATTCTTGTTGCTTATTCTATCTTTCTTTATACAGGAAATAATGCTATCTTTTTTTGTGGCCGCTATTATAATAATGGTTTGGTACGTTTTTTATCAATTGGTATCAGACGATATTGACAGTGTAAGGGTCTTTGAAGTTTGTTTTAGCAACGTGTCTTTTATAAGCCTTAAAAATATGAATGTTCTCAATACTCGTAATAGGGTAATAGAATTAAATCCTCTTGTTTCTTATAACCATTTATATAAGGATAAAAAAGGATGGAGGGTTGCCATAAGTATAAGAACTTGGATTAAATATTTATTGGCTAAGGGTGAGAGAAGAAAGATGATAGTTGGATATCTGTTTGGTAAAAAAGAAGCACTCGTTCTTGGTGCATTGTCAACAACAGGGGCAGAGCGAAATCTACAAAAAGGTATCAAAGAGGTGGAAACACATCTAGAGGGTGCGAACTTTAAAATAAGCAAAATCTTTCTATTTAAGAAAGAAAATGGAAATACGCAAATTTTGGAGGTTATCTAAAACTCCAAATAGGTTTAACTTATTACATTGTAATATAAGAACTTTTTGAAAAAGTTTTATGGATACTCTTGAATATATCATAGAATATAAAACAATTGCTGATAAAGTTGCATTAAAGAAAGAAGAGCTCTTTGCGCAACTAGAAAAAGACGTAGAATCGGCAATCTTAAAAATGTCTCCAGCGCAGACACTTTCATTGTGCATATCTGATAGTACTGGTAGAGTTCAAAAAGTACCAATGGCCGCAGAGAAAAAATATGCCAAAGTGTTGTGGTGCTTTTTAAGGGACAAAGACTATGAATTGGATGGTGTTAGGTATAAGATTGAAAGCGACGTGACTCTTCCAATTCTAAATCAAGTAGAAAAAACAATTATTGAGTTTTATTCTTCTTCTGAAGTTAGGGGATGTATAGCTGCAGCTATATCCGAAGCGGTCAGTACCAGTAGAATAGTGCGAGTTTCACTTGGGGGAGGTGCTAATGAAGCAAGAAAGGCCATTCAAAAAGAAGTAGCCACAAAAATAGCAAATCATGCTTTTTCTGATGTGAAAAGCAATGTTATAGCTCAAGTAACAAATCAAGTAATAGCGTTCATGAATACCAGCATGATGCAGCAGATTGTCCATGCGGTTGGAACTGGCGTTACAGCTGGTGCAGGTAAAGTCTTAGTCTCCAAAATTGCAATTGTTCTCTCAAAGTCAATATCTGCCGCCGCATTGAAATCGGTTGTTATGAGCGTTGTTAAAAAAATAGGTTTAACAACTATTGCCAAAACGGCTGTCGGCAAGGCAGTGGCGGTAGCTCTGACTGCCCTTGGACTTTCTGCAAACGCTGTTTTTTTTATCGCATTAATCCCCGTTATAGCTATAGTATTAGCTCATGAATATAGAACATTTCCTAAAAAGCTGGCAAAAAAAGTTCCAGAGCAAATCATTCGTGATGTGAGGGAACATTTCGATGAATTGAATGAGCAAATAGTACACAATATAATGTCTGAACTGTCAAGAAATATCTCTCAACAACAAACGAAAACGGGTGCTAGTAAAAAATCAAGAAAGGTCATCTATTGTTTTGTAGGAATAATATGTTTACTATTGTTGGTATTGATAATAGCTTTTCTGTATTTGTAAATCGCGATTGTAATGAGTATAAAAATACAAGACGCAAGAAAAGAGGATGTTGAAATCGTCGCATGGACGGTCTTGACGGCATTAGATATGGACACTGACGAGATGGAGAAGTTTATCAAGTCGTGTTCAAAGGATGATTCCATTTATTCATGGAGAAACGCTATTGTTGCTACGATGGATGGAACTCTTGTTGGTTGTCTTATCGCATACGAAGGTAGTCGCTACAAAGAGTTAAGAGATAAGTCGTGGTTGCAATTGTGGGATGATATGGACCCCGAATACTTGAAAAACATAGAAGACGAGGCTGTAGATGGAGAGTTCTATCTCGACTCGATGGCGATACTGCCAGAATATCGCGGGCGTAGTATAGGGCGAGAACTGATGGCGTATGCGATAGAAAAAGGTAAGGCATTGGGGTGTGGACGTGCTACTCTCTTGGTCGATGTTCATAAACCAAGGCTGGAGGCTTACTACCAAGCAATGGGATTTGAGCAATATGGTGAGATGGAGTTTTTTGGCCATGACTATAAACGAATGAGGTATGCGAAGTAGAACAGACGCTACAAGTTTATCCTTGTGGATAAGGCACATACTATATGTGCCATCATAGCTATGAAAGCCTGTGGAAAACGACCATAGGCTTTTGTGCGTCCAAAGGATAGGGAACTATAATGGTGAATGCGTGCTGATGTTGATGAGTTTTTTGAAAAGCAGATAGAAAAGAAACAATTGAGCACTCTTGTCATGATGAATATCAAAGGATAGGTTATGCGAATAAGAAATATGATTGGTGGTTTTGTTCAATGGGTTAATAACAAAAGGTTATGGGCGGGAACATGGATCCTGTATGTGCTGACATTTGGGCGAAAGCCCGTGGAGCGCGACCATAGGCTTTTTGGTCACAATGGACTGGGCATGTTTAGATTTGCCTTTGTTCTTGCAGTGGCGGCTCCCCTCTTGGTGTGGGGGCTGACATGCGGAATACCTGACCTTGAAAACAAATTGCTTGGAAATTACGATACGGATGTAAAGCATGTAAAGGGGGTCATAAAAGGGAATGAGATAGAAATAACATTTGACGATGAACCTGCAACTCATCATCCGTTTTGGGCCATATTGTCGCAATATACAGACCCTGGAAATCTCCCGGCGGCTCAGGATGGATGGGGCGCAGCCATCGCATTGCTATGTGCCATGTTGGGCATTATCTGCCTGTCTGGTTTTGCTGTTTCTTCGTTTGTCAGCTTCATCAACAGGGTGACGGAGCGATGGAAAAAGGGACTGCTACGTTATAACTACAAGTTTGACAACTATGTCGTGATTATTGGCTGCAATGAGCAGACCGCTAATATTGTGAAGTTATCTCTGAAGCGACAGGATGTCGATTATGTGTTGATTCAGACGCGTCAAGATGTGGAGGCCATGCGCATGAAACTCGACCTGAGCCTGGATAGGGAGGAAGAGAAAAAGGTGGTGTTCTATTATGCGGAACGCACGTCGAGGGAGGATATTGAGGAGCTGCATCTGAAGAAAGCCAAGGAAATCTATATCTTGGGAGAGGGTGCAAAGAGTCCTAACGAGGAAGACCATGATGCGTACAATATAGATTGCTTGGAGAATATCTCGGAGTATATGAGCAAGGAGGAAGTGAAGGCCTATCGCAAAAGGGTGTTCAACAACGAGGACCGCATCAGGTGTCATGTCAATCTGGAGTATCAAGGTACGTTCACGGCATTCAAGGCCACTCATATTTATCGCCGATTGGACAAGGACATAGAGTTTATTCCTTTTAATATCCACGAACTGTGGGCGAAGAAAATCTTGGTTGACAACTTTGCCATCTATCCTGACGGCGAGAAGGGAAGGGTGAAGGTGCAAAAATATTTGCCCATAGACGGTAGTGACGGCATCGACTATGATAGCGAAAAGGCGGTGCATGTCGTTATTGTAGGCATGAACCAAATGGGAACCGCTTTGGGTATGCAGGCCGCATTGTTGGCCCATTATCCTAACTTCTTGAGAGATCAAAGTCTCCGAACCACCATTACGTTCATCGATGACCATGCCAAGGAAGAGGGGGAGTATCTACGAGGGAGATTCGCCTCGCTTTTTGATCTGTGTAGGTATAAGAACGTAGTCAGTGACAGAGAGGATGTGTTTTACGAGGGTGATCCCATACAAGACATGCCTTTCATAGATCCCATGGAGGGAAGTGAGCGTTATGAGCATTTAGGCCGTAACTTTATGGATCTGCAATGGGAGTTTATTCAGGGCAATGTGGCTGAAGACAGAGTGAAGGAATACCTCATTGACCTAACGGACGATCCGAACAAGATCGTTACCATCGCCATCTGCCTTAACAATCCGCAACAGGCAATAGCGGCAGCCTTGTATCTTCCGGGTAAAATATTCCGCAAGGTGCACCAAGTGCTGGTGTATCAGCAAAGCAGTTTTGATCTGATTAACAAGGTGGCTAATGGTGAGCTGGAATGGAAACGGTATCAGAACATGTTTCCTTTTGGTATGGTGGAAGGAAGCTATATGGGAGAGGCTATTGACAACACAATGGCGAAACTGGAGCATTTTCTGTATGGCTATCTTGCATCAAATAATCGTAATGCAAAGACACGAGAAGAAATAATTCAGGAACTGGAGCAAGAGGCGCACGGACTCAAGGCTCGGATAGATGAGATGTGGGACGGATTGGGTATCGTTCAAAAATATGCAAATATCGACCTTGCCGACAGTATTCCAACAAAACTTAGGTCGGTCATGGGGAGGCACTATCATGGCTATATCCGTAGTATTAGTCATGGCAATGGAGATGAAGCTACGCTCCTGAAAAGACTGGCTGGGACGGAACACAACCGTTGGATGACGGAACGGTTGGTCATGAGTTTCAGACCCGTCGCTAAACATGAGACGCGAGAGGACGGGATAGATTTGAAGAATTGGGATTATTTCTATCGCGGCAAGTTGAGCGAAAAGGATAGAAGAAGAGAGAAAAGGCGCCTGATAGAAAAGAACAGGGCGCATCTTGACATCTGTCCATACGAACTATTGAAAGTGGTGGATCCGAATCTTTTGCCCAATGACGAGAACGTGATATGCTATCTGCCAGCTTTGTTGAGGCTTTGTGAGAGGATCAACCTTGAGACCCTGTTGTGTACGTCTAGGAAAGACAGCGCTTTGGCTGATCTTTTTAAGACGATGCGCTATGTGGAAAAAGAAGAGTCGGAAACAAAGGACGGGGGTATTGGACATTCATTCTGGATGGGGGAGGCTCCTATAACAGAAAGACAATGGAACGTAGTGATGAGCCTGGGCGGAGTGCAAGAAAAAGGTCAGGACGACAACTTGCCGGTAGTATGCAAGAGCAAGGAGGAGATAGACGACTTTCTGATCGTCTTGCGGAAGAAGACGGGCTTGTATTTTACGCTACCGTCATTTAAAGAATGGGAGTATGCCGCCAAAAAGTCCACCCAAGAGTATCTTCCCCTTGTTGATGACAGCAAAAGAGAAAAGGTATGGAAAAAGTACTTGCATTATGGGGAAAGCGAGGGCCCGCTTCCCGTCATGTCTCTGAAAGATAGGCAGGAAAACAAGTTGGGGCTTTATGATATGCTCGGAAATGTTTGGGAGTGGACAAGGACAAGCCCGAAAGGACACAAGGGATGCTATCATTTTTGTGGTGGAAGTTGGCGATTTAAGTCCATAGAATGTGATATGGGTAGGGAATACTGGCATACGTTCTGGAATTCCAAGCTCGAATCGAATGATATTGGCTTTAGAGTCGTGTGGAAATATGAAGAAAACATAGACGTGGAAAACATGGATGGTGACGGAGATCCCTCAATCTATGCTGAGAAGCAAAGAAAGGAATATGTCTGTGAATGGTTGGAAAGGCATGTGAGGCATGTCGAGGGAGGATACTTTGTCATGGGAACGGAGAATCCCCAAACGAAGGAAAACGCTCCGTTATTTCCCGAGGCATGGGTTGACGTTCATGCTGAGGATGCTGAGGCTCCGCACCATTTCGTTAAGGTGTCGGACTTTGAAATCTCTTCCATTCCTGTCACACAAGGATTGTGGAGTGCGGTTATGGGATCAAACTTGAAGAACAATCCCTCTGACCACAAGGGAAACAATCTGCCACAGACGAATGTTAGTTGGAATGAGGTGGTCAATGTGTTTTTTGATGAACTCTACAAAATAACAGGTAAAAGATTCAGACTGCCAACGGAGGCAGAGTGGGAGTATGCAGCAAAGGGTGGAAGGACGAATGGATTATCTGAAAAGCTATCGGCTGTTTTTGAGAATAGCCAAAACTATGATTCGGTAGAGGAAATGTGGAGTGAGGCTTATCGGATAATGAACAACTACCCAAGGTATAGTCTTTTCAGTGGTAGTGATCAGGTGGAAAAGGTGGCATGGGCCAATGAGACCACTACGCAGGAGGTAGGTCAGAAACAGGCCAATGGGCTGGGACTCTACGATATGTCGGGAAATGTTTGGGAATGGTGCCTGGATTATTATAAAGCGGATTTTTATAATGATTGCAAAGGAGGTGCCGTTGAAGACGAACAAGGAATGGATTATCGGACTAAGGGATTTGTCGAAAATCCGGTATGTACAGACCAATCGTATTCTGCGCATGTGTTCAGAGGAGGTAGTTGGCTGTTTGCGGATACTGTGAGCAGGGTGACCAACGTAAATTACTGGATAGAAAACGATGAGGATAATGACCTTGGGTTCAGAATCGTCATGGATAATGGGGTCATTGATATGAGGCGTTTTAGAAATCGTTGATCAAATACCGATTCATTTATGTTGGAAAGGATACAACGTATAGCCTTGGCTCGAATATTGTCAGACTTGATAGAGGCTGACTTTATCGTAGAGGAGCGCGAGATGGACTTTTTTGAAAAGATCATCTCTAAGGATGGATTCAATATTAGCAAGTCCATGCTTGTTGAGGCCAAGAAAATAGACTTTGCGAAGGCTCTGTCTATACTGAAGGAATTGGACGAGAAGGGAAGAGCGCGTATCGTAGAATCGTTGAAGAAGCTATCCCTGTCGGATGGAATGTGTGTGCCGCTCGAAGCGATATTGATATATAGTGTCATTTCAGCATTGACCGAACAGGGGAGGGTGTACTCCGTGTCATCGGATGGGATTCGTATTGATAATATGACTGCTATCTATGTGGAAAATTCGAACGGGACAGAGACAAACTCAGCGATAGAGGAAAACTATCATGTGCTTTGTCGGTCTTTAGAACATGCAGGATTTGAGTTTGTTTATATACCCAATGTGGTGAGAGACTTCCAGCGCATGGGCGACTGTTATCTTGAGAAAGTGGTGAGGTATATGATTCCGTCAGCTTCGTCAGACAAAGTGGATGAGATCTGCGATAGTTTGTGCAATATGACTACCGCTCGTTTTTGTCAGGATCTGCTCTATAAAAAGATCGGGATAAACTTGATAGACTCTCAACCGTCGCTTTTGATAAAGATAAACGAGTCGGATACCATTAATACCAATGGAGATGACGATACGGAAAGGATACGATTTAGTAATTTCCTCCAAATAGAATTGGCAAATAATGCGGTGGGAATGGTTCAGAAGATGGTTGATGCTTATAAGGGATTTATCAACTGTGAGATACGCGAGAGGCACAGGCTTAAAAGTGACAAGTTTGTGTATTTCGGATTTCATCGTTCTTTGTTTGATTTGATCGCATACGGCAAGAAACAACAGGAGTATATACTTGTGTTTGATTTTTCAAGGAAGACGGCGAATATCTTTTTTGAGTCATTAGACGGAAAGTCGAAGGTAGTGTTGAAACTCAACCCACAGGAGGCTACCTTGTATATGATGATAGCCAAGAAGTCCATGGAGAAAGAGGGACTTGACTGGCGAGAGCATATCCCTACTAAAGAAAAGATTGATCTTTTGCGTGAATACAATCAATACTATCGATGTGTAGGCAAAGGCAACGTGGTGAAAGGATATAAGGACAGAACGCAAACGCACCATATAAAGACCAAGATCAGACTGCTGAACTGCTTGGCAAATATGGACATGTTTGTGCCAGAGTGTGTCCGACATGACAATCTGTCTTTTTATAGGATTAGGGCGCCAAAACGTTTCGTAAAGTTTGTGCTACCCCAGGAAATGCAGACTTCAACGTTGTAATTGTCGTTGGAGAGGAGATGTTTTGTGTATTTTTGCATCCAAATAAATAAATTGGAGCGAAATGCGAAAAAGAAGGTCTTTTTTACATCAATGTCTATTTGATAACTCAAAGCAAGTAACCGAAGGAAAAGGAAAAAATCTCATACCACCACCCGAGAGGGAGTCTTTGTGGAAAGCTTATCTGGAAAAATTCAAAGACCCACTGATAATAGTATTATTGGTGGTTTTCTTCTTTTCGGTGATAGTGTCTCTTTATGAGGCGTTTTACATGGGGCAAGGGGCAAAGATACTTATCGAACCGATAGGTATATTGTCTGCATTGCTTCTTGCTACTGGTGTGGGCTTTATATTTGAGGTAAAGGCAGAAAAAGAGTTTGAAGTATTAAACACGGTAAAGGACAAACGACCTATAAAAGTTTTCCGAAGATTTAAGGAGAACGGAAAAGAAGTCATCAGAATACGCGAGGTGAAGAAGCACGACGTGTGCGTGGGTGACTATGTGTATCTGGAAAATGGAGATGAAATCCCTGCAGATGGATATCTGGATGAAACCAATGCCTTTGTTGTGGATGAGTCGAATTTCACGGGAGAGCAATATGCTCGGAAGTCCGCTTATCAAGAAGAGTTTGATCAGGAAGCAACATTTCCCACCAATATGGTGCTAAGGGGATCTACCGTCATAGGAGGTACCGCAATTTTCCATGTTGACAAAATCGGCATGGACACCATAGAGGGTAAGGGTGTAGCCAAAACCCATGAGGGGAAAGAAGTCGAAACGCCGTTGAACCAGCAGTTGGACAGCTTGGGGAGTGCCATCTCCAAGTTGAGTTTCATCATAGCCATACTGATTGTGATAGGGCGTATGGTGTATTTCTTCTTTTTCGATGGTGATGCGACTAATAACCATTCGTGGTTGGAGATAGCGGAGTTTGCATTGGGGTCTATTATGTTGGCAGTCACATTGATTGTGGTGGCTGTTCCCGAAGGTTTGCCTATGAGCGTCACCGTGAGTTTGGCTCTCAGTATGCGGAAAATGTTGAAAGAAAACAACCTGGTCAGAAAACTTCATGCTTGCGAGACGATGGGAGCTGCTACCGTGATATGTACGGATAAGACGGGAACGCTGACACAGAACAAAATGACGGTTGTGGCCCATGAGTTTTATGGTGCGTATGCGGAGCAGAGGGTATATAACAACATGGCAATCAATTCCACAGCAGAAATATCTCTTGACGACAACGGTTGTGAAAAGCCCTTGGGTAATCCGACTGAGGGGGCATTGCTGGTATGGTTGAAGGAAAACGGAATGGACTATGAATTGTTGCGCCATCACTATGGCTTGGGCCATGGGGAACCCTTCTCTACCGACAAGAAATATATGAAAATGGAGTTTGAGGTGCGTGAAGGCAATGAGCTGCCGAAGGATGAACGACATGTCCGATACCTCAAGGGTGCTCCCGAAGTGGTGCTGAACATGTGTGAGGTGGTCGCTGACGGTGTGGATAAGGATCATGTCTTGCAGACGCTTGCCAACTATCAAGCAAAGGCCATGAGGACTTTGGCTTTTGCTTCGCAACACGAAGAGGGTGGGACGTGGAGTCCGCTTACTTTTGACGGAATTGTAGGAATAGCAGACCCTGTGCGCGAGGATGTGAAAGATGCAATCACGGATTGCACCCAGAAAGCTGGAGTTAGGGTGATCATTGTTACGGGGGACACTTCTGGTACGGCCAACGAGATAGGAAGACAAATAGGGCTATTGGACAATAAGGGGCAAGAGCAAACCGTTACGGGTGATTCCTTTGAGAGTATGTCGGATGAGGAAGCTTTGAAGTTGCTTTCCAATCCAGACTTCAAGGTCATCTCCCGTGCACGCCCTGATGATAAGGTCAGGCTGGTCACTTTGCTTCAGAAGCAAGGAGAGGTGGTGGCAGTTACGGGCGACGGAACCAATGACGCACCTGCTCTGAGCAAGGCACAGGTGGGATTGTCCATGGGAGATGGTACTTCAAGAGCAAAAGAGGCCAGCGACATCACCATATTGGATAACTCATTTGGCAGTATTGTTAAAGCAATTATCTGGGGACGATCTTTGTATCTCAATATCCAACGGTTCATCCTTTTTCAGATGACCATCAATATTTGCGCCTGTCTGATCGTGTTGATAGGTGCTTTCACGGGGTTGGACTCACCGCTCAACGTTACACAGATGTTGTGGGTGAATCTTATCATGGACACTTTTGCTGCTATGGCACTGTCATCATTGCCTGCCAACAAGGAGGTCTTGTGTGATAGACCACGCAATCCGAAAAGCCATATCATAAACAGGAGCATGGCTTGTCAGATAGTGGGTGTCGGCGTCGTCTTCTTTGTGGTATTGGCGGGACTGTGGCAGTTGCTTTGGCATTGCGATATATCATCGGTGGCAGACTTGTTTAATAAGGAGAAACTTGTGCTATATGCAACGGGAATGCTGGATCTAAGCAAGAACAAACAGCATCTTAGTGGGTATGAGCTGAGTGTGTTTTTCACATCTTTTGTTTTATTACAATTCTGGAATCTTTTTAATGCGAAGTACTTCAAGACATCCAGAAGTCTCTTGCAGGATATTGTAGGAGTGTTTAGGAAAGATCGAGAAGTTAAGACATCGTTTAGCGCCAGTTTTGTGTATATTGCCTTGGTGATTCTGTTAGGGCAAGTAGTAATAGTGACATTTATGGGAGAAATGTTTAATGTCTCTCCTCTATCTATAAAAGATTGGGGATGGTTGATGTTGGTCACATCGCCTGTTCTCATTCTGCCAGATATTAAACGGTTTATAATCAATAGAATAAGAAGATAAAAGAAAATGGATAGCCGCATTAAAGAATTGGGTAAAGACCAACGGATAGCGTTGGCCCGTATAGTCTATGATCTTATAATGGCGGATAAGATTATAGATGATGACGAAGTGGTGAAATTTGCCAAACTTTTTGGTGAGGATGAGAACCGCACCCTTTTTCACCAAGCTCAGGAGTTGAGTTTTGCAAAGGCTGTCAAATTGTTGTCTCAGCCAGGTGATGAGATAACTGATAGCGAGGCGATGAGAAGACTGCATGAAGGACAACGTCGTAAGCATGCGGAGAAAGCAGCCGCTATCCTCAATGAAACGGCAAATAGTGATGGGTTTTGTGCGCCAGCAGAAGCCGTGTTGTTGGTAGCGTTGGACTATTTTCTTAAAAAGAACAATGCGACTTATTCTAAATATGACATCCAGTCATTTAAACTGACAGATGTTTTTATAGGCAAACGCTTTGTCCTTTATGCAGAGACGGGGGCGAGCCCAATGAGTTTGCAAATAGAGGAAAACTACGACTTGATAGTAAACCTTCTTGCCGGTATTGATTTTCACTTTATCTATATACCTAAACTTGTAGAGCAATATAAAAGGAAGGGACTGGAGATGTTCAAGGCAATGTCTATGTACATCTTTCCAGATATTGCCGAGGAAAAGGTGGAAGAGGTCTTCAACAATATCATTGGTATGACTACCAAAGGGTTTGTGAAAAGCTGCTTGAACGATAAGTTGGGCTTTGATATCGTATGTCCTCGTCCAGCCTTGATGGTTATGCTGGGTCGTTCCAGTGTCATAGGCAAAGACCTCTCAGACAAAGGGCTTGCTTATGAGACTTTTGCCAATTTCCTGAAGATAAGCCTTGACGACAAGGAGGACATTCTTCATGTAGTAGGAAGGTTCGTCAATGATTTCAATCGTTTTGCGAGTTTCAACTCTCATATAGACTTCAATCCAGCGAAGGATAAGTTGCTCTATCATGGTATCTATAAGGCTTTCTTCCGAATGGTGGCATTGGTAAAGGACGCTCCTAATAGGTATAATATCAATATAAGTACCAACTTGGGAGGGGTGTTTATCAATGACCGAAAACTGCCCTTGGCAGCGGGAAAGGCTGCCATATATATAATGGTCTTGTGTCGTTCGTTCTTTGGGGATAAGAAGGGACTGCCTATGAGGAAGGTTTACAAGACGCTAAAGGAAGATGAACAGAGCCAACTTCAAGCGCAATATGAATGGATAGTCTCTCAACTGAAGAACAAGGGAAGTGTTGACATAAAACCTCTTTATCCCAATGTGCAGAACAGAATGTCGGATATTCGTATTGCTATTTCGGAGATTGTTGGGAAAAGATTTGTCGGAGAGATCCAAATAGGGACAGGTGAATATGTGAAGACTATAGTTTCGCCTGATAGAGTGACTGTTAATGGCATTCCAATCATGGAGCATCCTGAGTGGAAAAATCTCATGTAGATTGAGCAAAAGCAGGCAAATAGGAAGTATGTTACAATCTTTTACATACTTCCTGTTTTGTCGTTTATGGAAGAAAAATGTAAGATAGTGTAATGTCTTTATTGTCTTTGTGGACTTCCTAAAAACTCATTAATTTTGCAGCGTAATAAACAAAAAAAATAACGCTAAAAAGGAAATTATGGTATTTGAAGCATTGGTAGTTAAGGGTCTTGTCGCAATAGGACATTATGCTGCGGCACACATGACAGCAGGAGCCGCTGCGGCAGTAGTACATGCAGCAGCAGGTATGACGCTGGCTCAAATTGCGTCTGCTACTGTGACGGCGGGTTTCGTCGCGGGTTGTGTTGTTTGGACTGACGAACGCATTAAAAATGTGCAGAAGGGAATAAAGGCTATCGAAAATGGTAACACGCTTGCAGCCATTAAAGAATTTGGATTATTTGCCATGTCTTCTAACGTCGATATCGAGATGCTTCCTGATAGTATTGCGGCGGGTCTTGAGAAAATGGGAGTGGGAGAAGACGGTTGCAGAAAGGCCGCTTCTTGGGTGGAAAATCACGAATTAGATATTCTCAAATATATCGAAAATCATAAATAATAAAATATTGAGTTATGGATGATGTGTTAGAAGTCATTGGAGAGGTAGCCGAGCCTGTAGTTGACACGTTGCAGGAGTGGGGAGCAGATGCCGTTGATTATGTCAAAGATCATGCGCCGCAATATATCAGATATGCAGCCTATGCATTAAGACATGTTCGTTTCTAAAAAAATGATCTATGTATTGGATATTGTTTGTTGGAATTGCACTGGTAAGCTATCTGGTGCAATCCAATTTAAAAAGAAAATTTGAGGAGTATTCAAAAGTGCCAGTTGCATCGGGAATGACTGGAGCGGAAGTTGCTGAGAAAATGCTTCGTGACAATGGAATCCTCGATGTAAAGGTACAACCGCACGAAGGATGGTTGAGTGATCATTATGATCCAACAACCAAAACGGTGAACCTGTCACATGATGTGTTCTATTTAAAGTCAGTGGCGTCGGCAGCTGTGGCAGCACATGAATGCGGGCATGCAGTACAGCATGCAAGGGCCTATTCGTTTCTGAAACTTCGCTCGGCTTTGGTGCCTGCGGTACAGTTCACGAGTAACATTGTGGGGTGGGTATTGCTTGGTGGAATCCTTTTGGTCAATGTTTTTCCCGCCTTGTTGCTTGTTGGCATCCTCATGTTTGCTCTTAGTACATTGTTTAGTTTCGTCACTCTGCCAGTTGAGATAGACGCTTCAAAGAGAGCTTCTCAATGGTTGCAAGGGGCAGGAATCACAAGCTATTCGGAGCAT
>ULNE01022248.1_pt1 | contig 13668 bp, 9 predicted proteins | sample 1951831 | NCBI WGS metagenome assembly ULNE01 (sample SAMEA4835568, study PRJEB28245) | human gut metagenome | biome: gut microbiome; material: fecal sample | place: Denmark | collected 2008 | reverse complement strand
CAGATAGTTGAGAATGAGCATGGTCTTTACGAAGCCCCAGCTGATGGCGATGTTCTTTCTGCCGCAATGTCCCAGGTCGGAATAGAGAGCCTCTGCACCGGTAGTACAGAGAAATACGGCACCCAGAATCAGAAACCATTCAGGCGATTTTGCCAGCAGCATGGCTGCATAATAGGGGTTGAAAGCCTTCAGTATCAATGGGTAAGACGTGATGCTGAAAGCTCCCACCACGCCCAGCAGCAGGAACCATAGCAGCATAAATACGCCAAACGATTTGCCAATACTCTCTGTGCCAAACCGCTGCACGAAGAAGATGATGGTGATGATGCCCAGGGTGATGGGGATAACTGGCAGGTTGGGACTGATGCTTTCGAGTCCTTCGATGGCTGTGGTCACGGTGATGGCAGGGGTGATGATTCCGTCTGCCAGCAGGGTGCTTGCGCCAATGATGGCCAGTAGGTAAATCCACTTGCTCTTGAGTCGGCGCAGCAAGGCATAGAGGGCGAGGATGCCTCCCTCGCCATTGTTGTCGGCACGCAGCGCCACGCATACATATTTGATGGTGGTCTGGAGGGTGAGTGTCCAGATGATGCATGACAGTGCGCCCAGGATGGTGCTCTCGCTGATGCTTTCGCCCGTATGCAGGATAGCCTTCATCACATAGAGAGGTGATGTTCCGATGTCTCCGAATACAATGCCTAATGTAACGAGCAATCCCAGGAAGCCTACTCTGTGATGATTGCAGGCTACTGAACTTTCTGCTTTTTCTTTCATTTTTCTTCTCTTATTTAAATTAAATATTATCCTTTTTGGGACACGAAAATGTTCTTTGTGATTATAAATTTGCGTGCAAAGGTATAAACATAAGAGGTAAGATAGAATTTGTTTAACAAGATTTATCGGATTTAACCTTTATTCTTTGGAGATATGAAGAGACGAATAGAGGCGAATGCCGATAAGACTACTCGCGAGAAACTTCTGAACCTAGCGAAACTTGAATAATTAATAAAGGCGGGGAGCTTGTGAAAGCGCCTCGCCTTTTGCGTATGTTCAGTAAGTTTCTTTTCAAGTGTAAAGAAAACAGTTATTCAATGATGTGGTTGATGACCATTCCTGCGATAGCCATTCCGAAGGTTGCGGTGATGTGGCAGAGCGAACCGTTGATCTGTGCCTTAGTAGAGCACCATTCGTGTTCTACCAGTTGCTGGTCGCCCGGAGCATCATATACGGCAGTATCGGTACCCCTCTCTCCGCTAATGAGTTTGGCTTTCGGGCATAGGCATCCGCCCGTGCCGCATGCTTTGTTCACCCCTTGGTTCTGCATCGGTTTTTCTTCACTGTATACGCACTGGAATTTTCGTCGTGGGAAGGTTTTGTTCTTCTTGAATTTCTTTCGCAGTGCTCTTGCCAGCGGGTCTCCATCCACCTTCCAGAATTCAGATTTTCTTACCATGAAGGGGTCGGTGCGCAGGGCAGCTCCCATAGAAGATATAAAGGTGATTTCCTTAGGCAGGGCAGTGGCACGCAGAATGAGGTCAGCCTTATCCTTGAGCGAGTCGATGGCATCGATGATGAAGTCGTATTGCTCCATGTGGAATTCATCGGCAGTTTCTGCCTGATATATTTTCTGATAGGCTGTGATGTTGGCATCGGGGTTGATTTCGAGCAGTCGGTTGCGCAGCGCCTCTACCTTCACTTCGCCTATGGTTCGGCTTGTAGCCATCAGCTGGCGGTTGCAGTTGGTTACGCATACCCTGTCGCTGTCTACGATTGTGATGTTTCTCACGCCGCTTCTCAGGAGTCCTTCTGCGCACCATGATCCTACTCCTCCGATACCGAAGATGAGCACTCTTGCCTTCTGAATTTTCTCAAGATTATCTGTTCCCAGGAGCAGTTCGGTGCGTCGCTGCATTCCCCGCTCCATTGTCGTTATTTTATTCTCCATTTTATTGTTTGTAAAGAATTCTAATGTATATATCTGATGCAAAGTTAGTGAATAAAATCCGATGTCGGCTGATATGAATAAATGTTTATAATTCTTTAACTCATTTCTTTATCCCATGCAGCTCGTTACTCCGAGCGTAGTAGCGATAGCGGTCAGAATGCTGATGGCTATCTGCAGAATTGTTTTCCAGGTGTTCGCTTTCATTTTTTTGAATGTTGAATGTTGAGTGTTGAATGTTGACTTTTTGTGGGCGGATAGGCTGGGCTAGGGGCTAGCACCCTAGCCAGTCTATCCTTGGGCTATTCAAGGCCGTCGCCAGTATCGTCCTTGCCGGTAGTGCCGCCGCTTGATTCAGAGCCTTGGCCGTCGCTGCCCGTGCCACCGGTGTTTCCTGAGCCGCCCTGGGTAGAACCGCCGCCTGAAGTATCGGTGTTATCGGTGCCGGTGAAGGCGCCATACTCTTCAATCTTGCACTTCTTTCTGAGCTCGGAGTTGCTCCAGGTTTTGGTGTTGCGTACAATCAGGTGAACGCCCTCTACGCTGGCAGCGGTTACCTTGTCGCGGGTGTCTTCCGCTTTTGAACTCATGCCGATGGAGAAGAGGCCGAGACCTGAGAGGCGGACGCTCTTGCCGTCGAGAATCAACTCCTGCAAGTGGTCGAGAGCATCCATCAGTACACCGTGGATGGTGCCTCGGCTGTATGGCGATCCGTGGTCGGCGATGTGAGAAACGAAGCCTTCGAAATCTACTTCGCGGTCGGTTACTGAGGTGGCATACCACTTTTTCTTACCTGCGTTTTCTCCACTCTGTGGTGTACGCTGAATCTTACGATACTTCAATGTTCCTTTCTGTTCCATGTTCTTTTAGTGTTTAATGTTTAGAGTCTGGTGTTATGGGAAGCCGCCGCCATCTTTTGTCCGGAGCTTGATGAGGCTTTTCCTAATCACGATGCAAAGATACGCATTTTTTCTGTAACTGCCAAATTTCAGGTTGCAGATAAGGGCTGTTTTCAGCAAAGGGGGATGGAGGGAGGAAGAGAAGGGAGGGGGACCTGCGATGGAACCGCAGGGAACGGGGGCGGGCGAACGGGGGCGGCGGGGGAGCGATTCTCGTTAATAAAGCAAAAAATATAGAGTAGGGGCTCGCTACTCTTAGAGTTATGAGGGATAAGTCATAGATTAGCGCAGAGAGAAACGCTATGGAGGGTGATTCTGGTGCTGCGTTTTGCTGACACTGACACTGACAGTTTTTGTTTCTGCTAGCTGCTCTAATAGGTGAAAGAATGTTAAGATAATATTTTATATTTATATATATATATATAAATATAACTTTTCTTCTTACTCTTTTACTACCCTCGGAAAAAATAACTGTCAGTGTCAGTGTCAGAAAATGATAGAAAAAAATGTGTTCATTTGTTTGGTCATTCAAAAAATTATATATACCTTTGCGCTACTTTTCGCTTTAAGCGGGAATTGTATTAACAACTATATATTTTTAGATAAAGGATGAGGCCCTGCAGCTTTGTTTCCCGAGCCCAAGCTCAACAAACTTGAACCCCCGAACCGGAACCGCATCTTATACTTTACCCTAAAAACAAAACCAATTTAAACAAAAATTATATTTATGAGAGAAGTATTCGAAGGGAACCATAGCCTTAATTATGGAGCTGATGATGAACATTACATTGTTTATCCTAAGGAGAAAACTCTTTATGAGTTGTGTAAGGAAAAAAATACTACTGCGAAGATGCAGAAAGAGAAGGTGGAGGATGGAGAGGGGAAAAAACATTCTTCTGTCTGTTCCTACATCGATATGATTAATGACGTTAGCCAGAAACTGAAGATTGGATTCGAACAGTATAAAAAGGCGAAGGAAGAAGAGATTCGCAAGCTGAAGAAAGAGCTAGCTGAAGAGAAGGGCATCTCTGAAAGTGCTCAAATTGTAAACAGGAAACTGTTGCAGGCCTTGGATAATTTTAAGATGCAAAACAGCCAGCTGGTTCAGATGTTGGATGAGGATGAGACAGAAAAACAACAGCTGAATCATGACTTGGAAGCGACTAAGGCGTCCAATACACTGCTGGCTCAGAAACTGGAAGAGGCTCAGGCGGAAAACCAGAAGCTCAGTAAGAAACTTGATGATGCAAGGGATGAAATCTGCTGTAAGGATATCACCATTCGACGGATGAAGAAAGATGCAGATCGTAAAGCTGCTGCAATGGTGACTGATACATCTAGGATGAGAGAAGATTTTGCCAAAGAAATGATTGGCTCTGCTGTCAAGTTTGTTAAAGGGCTTAAGAAGAGGATAAATCATGGTCATGAAGTATTGTATACGGAGCTGTTACAGCAAATGACAAATGGTTGTTTTAGCGAGGGTGAATCTATACGTGATGAATTGTATAAATTGATAGATGAGATTCCTGCCTATCTAAAACAGATTGCAAACGAGGAACTTAGACCTAACAATGTTACGGTAAAAGAAGGCGGGGTGTACAATGGTGTGGTTCATCATCAGAATATTCATCCTAAGGCGGACCTGTCGGATTCTCTGCCTGAGGTAGATTTGAAGGATTTTCTGCCTAGATATAAACGCAAAAGATTAGGATTAGAAGGAGAAGATTATGAGTGGAAATAAGATTATTATATGCCCTGGGGCTTTTTACAACGAGCATGTTGAACAGCAGAATATCTTTGGCGAGGTGAATGTATATCCTCCGAAAGATGGAGAGAGAGGCGGACAGACGGTTTCTTCTGTACAGCTGATTGACTGTTCGGAGGATGAGGACCTCGAGGCGGAAGATGTTGCTGCTGCTGACTTCGAGGCTGCTGCTGATGAGGATGAGCGAAAAGCAGAAAAGGATGCGGCTGCTGGCATCAGCCGGAAGGAAACTGGTAGGGGCAGAAAGAGCGAGTATCTCTTTGCCCTTGACGAAAACTACTGCGTCAAGGACGAGGCGGAAACCCGCAAACAGGCTGAGCTCTTCCGCACATTCCTAGAGCAGAATGAGTGGGCAGGGCTGCGTACCAGTTCTAGAAGAAGTTCGCCCCTGAACATCGCCATCTTCTCCTTCCTTGATCATTGGAAAGAATATGGGGTAATTCCCCGCAAGCGAGCGGTAGGAGTGAACACCATCTTCAGGTTCCTGACCAAAGACTGCAAAATCAGTATTGATGCAATAGAGAAGTCGTTCAATAACGCCTTCTGTAACAAGCCCCCGAAAAAGAATTCCGATATGGAGAAGCTGGTGGATGCTTTTTTTGAAGAGAATATGTAGGATTAATGACTGAAAAAGAGAAAAAACGTAGGAAAAAATAATTAATCCTATTTTGCCTATTTATCCTAAAGGTGAAAAAGCCGTATCTTTGCCCCCGTAATCAGATGACAAGTCTGGTTGCGGGGCATTTTTTTGTCCTTAAATATGATTTATTAATTTTTAATTTTTAAGTTTATGAAAAAGATGAAAGTAGTCAAGCTTCTTGACGTTCAGAGTGGTGTAAGCCAGCAGACAGGTAATCCTTGGAAATCTCGCGAGGTAGTGGTGGAATCAATGGAGAATGCGGTTCATCCCGACCGGTATGTGGCGCGGCTCTTCGGCGATGCGGTAGACAAGTTTACGGCTAAGGAAGGCGATGTACTGGGCATCGGGCTCCGCCACAGCGTGAGGGAGTATAACGGCAGATATTATGGCGAGACACATATCTCGGAGTTTGAGCAAGTGCAGCCATTCTGATGTTAGTTAATAGTTGACAGTTAATAGTTTATAGAGTTTTGCCTATTATAAAAAAATAAAGAATTATGTATATTAAGATTCAGATTTCAGATGCTTTGTATCAGGCTCTCCTGACGCAGGGCAAACGCAAGAAGGGCTCTATCGCCCTGGTCAGCCCCAAGGAGGGTAATTTCAACGCATTCGCCAGCAATAGCGAAACGCGGAAACAACGCAAGTTTATACGGCTGGCTCATGGAAGTGCCAGCGTGGGCGATGAGGATGTGAGAATGCATCTGCGTATCAGCCGCAGAGAAGCCGAGGTTATGCCGGCTCAGGTTATCTGCAAAGAGAGTGAGATTGCCGGTGAGTTTGTAACGAAAAATTGCTAGTCTATGAGTTTTGGAATATCCGAAAGTGTAAAGAGCAGGGCGGTACAGGTTTGTACGCCCCAGCTCTTTCATCAGGCAGCCCAGAGCAGTGTGGTGGTGAAGACTTGCGCCGAGATAGAAGACGCACTTGAGAGCCTGCGCAGAGGCGAGATGAGCAAGGATGATTATGTGGCGCTGAAGACGAAGCTGAAGGCTAAACTCCCGATTCTCACTCCGCATGCTACCTTCAAGAACGGCCGACGACTGAATGCGGATGCCATCCCCAGCGGGCTTTCTATCTACGACAAAGACCATATTCCCGACCCGAGAGGGTGGTGGAAGACGAAGAGCCAGGAGCTGAAGAAGAATAAGCCTGAGGTGCTGGAATGCATCCTGCTGGTTCATGTTACGCCTTCGCTCGAGGGACTGAGGCTTGTCTTCGTTATCCCGGGAAGAATGAACCTGGCTGATGCGCAGAAATGGATGTCGGAGCAGCTGGGGGATAAGGATTATGATTCTTGCGTGAAGGACCTGGCTCGGCCTTCGTTCATCGTGCCCGAAGACTATATCCTCTTTATTAATGAAGAGGAGCTGTTTAAGGATAGAGAGGCTGCAACTGGGAGCAGGGAGAACGGAGAACTGAAGGGGGACGGGGCTTGGAAAGCCCCGGAACGGGGGCTGCCTGACGGGAGACCGGAGGGGGCTGCTGCTGAAGGGAGCACGGGTGCTGGAAGCAAGAAGGCTGCTGCTGAAGGGAGCACGGGCGCTGGAAGCGGGGCTGCTGAAAGCAAGAAGGCTCCTGCCAGCTACCCCAAGGAATACCAGGGGGTGCCTTATCCGGTTATCATAGAGAAGCTGATAGAGCTGTTGGGAGGAGAGCCGCAACATGGCTCCAGAAACTCGTTTATCTTTACATTAAGCTGCTATCTCCGCTATCTCTGCGATGATAATGCGGAATGGATCAAGCAGGTGATTCCAACCTTTGGCGAAGACCGGAAGAGGGCGTTCATAACCGTGGAGAGTGCCTGCAACAGAAAGCAGAGCTTCCGAATGCCCAGCATCGTGAGCAAGGCCGTAGAGCTGGTAAGGAATGAAAAGATGAATACGCTTTCTGCCAACTATGATGACAGCGATTTCGGCGATATCAACAATCCGGAATCTTACTTCTATCATATTCATCAGATGCCGGAAAAATTGCCCAAACTCATCCGACTCCTGATTTCGAAAACACCGGATATTTACCGTCCAGCCGTATCGCAGGCCATTTTCCCGCCACTGGCATCGCATCTCTGCGAAACCCGATTCCGCTATCTCGATAATGTAGAGCATGAGGCTACCATTTCTTCTATCTTGTGTGCCCCTACAGGAAGCGGAAAGGAAGCCATCACGCAACCTATCAACCACATCATGGCTGACATCAGGAAGCGGGATGCTGAACAGAGAGAAAGAGAGCGACTGTGGAAAGATGAATGCAACCGCAAAGGCTCGAACAAAGACAAGAGAGAAAGACCGCAAGGACTTGTTATACAAGAGGTTAATATTGATATGACGAACCCTGCCTTTGTGCTCAGAATGAAGGAGGCTGAGAACCATTTCCTCTATTCAAAACTGAACGAGCTGAACCTCTTCGATGCGCTGAAGGGCAAGACCAACCAGCACTTCCGCATCATGGAGCTTGCCTTCGATCTGGGTAATTACGGACAGGACAGAGTGGGCACACAGAGCGTTACCGAAACCATCAAGGTGCGCTTCAACTGGAATGCCTGCTGCACCCCGAAAAAGTGTCGCGAATATTTCAAAAGGGTGGTAACGGATGGTCCTATCAGCCGTATCTCGTTCAGCACCATCGAGCGCCGTCCATGCGGTTCGGAGCTTCCGGTATACGGCACTTATGATGCAGCCTTCGATGAACAGCTGAAGCCCTATATCGACAATCTGGTGAAGGCTAGAGGACTGGTAGACTGCCCTGGAGCCCGCAAGCTGGCTCAGACGCTTCTGGATGAAAATGCCCAGTTTGCCCGTCTGTCGCAGGATGTGGTATTCGAGAATCTCTCGTTCAGAGCCAATGTCATCGCCTATCTGAAGGCATGCGTGCTGTATGTGGCAAACGGCATGAAATGGGAGAAATCCATCGCAGATTTCGTGCGCTGGAGCGAGCGTTATGACCTCTACTGTAAGTTGAAATTATTTGGACAGATGATTTACGATGCAGACAGAGAGCAGGACTGCGTGCCTAAGACAGCACCGAGGGGTCCGAAGAATATGCTTGAGATGCTGCCCGAACAGTTCTCGCTCAAGGATTATGCCAATCTGCGCAGGGAGCAGGGTTTCGACGACAACCGCAAGCGTACGATGGATGCTGTTTACCAGTGGGTATCGCGCGGATATGTGGTGAAGCTGCTTAAAGACGAAACTGCTGACACTGACACTGACAGTTTAATTTTCCGCAAGGTGCATTACAACAGAAGTTATCTTCTCAATAAAGAATAAGCTTATGGAAATAATAGTAAAGCGAATAGCCAAGAAGAAGACCTATACGATAGGTCATCTTTATCTTCTGAAAGAGGATGAGGTAGAGAGCCGCCAGAGTTTCAGCAGGCATCTGGAAGACAAGCGTGAATTTCGCGATACCTTCTCTGAGACGCTGCTGGATAAGGAGCATTATTTCTGCGATACGCTGGAGCCTACCTGGCGCAATCTGCTGGGCATCACGCTGAGTCCTGGGGAAGTGGATGCCCGTTCGGGCAGGGTGAGCGGCAAGATAGCGCGCAAGGTTCGGGGCAAGACGGCGATACCCGAGGGCACTTATCCGCTGCTTGTTACCCCGTCGCCCAGGTTTAAGTGTTTTCTGCCTCTCGTTCAGGGAGTGCCCGGTTTCGAGGGCATCCGCATCCATGCAGGCAATTATCCTGACGACACGCAAGGCTGCATCCTGGTGGGCGAGAACAAGTTCAGGGGGATGGTAGTGAACTCCCGCATCTGGCTCAACCGCCTCATCAGCCGCATTGCCGAGGCTAGGGAGCAGGGGGAATCTGTATGGATTACGGTTATCTGAAAATATAAAAAGAGGGTGAGTCATCTGGTTATGACACACCCTCTTTTTGGCTTTTTATTTCTTTTTCTTCTTCTTTTTGATGCCGAAGAAATCGCGCCAGCCGTTGAAGTCTTTCTTCATGATGAGACCGAGACCCTGCGTGTTCAGACTGTTGCGTGTAAAATAGCGGTCGTTGGTCTGATTGTACATGCGTATGGCGAGGTTGCCGTTAGGGAAGATGAGGTAGCGGAGGTCAAAATCACCGATGAAACTCTGCGTGGCATTCGGATTGTCGCGATAACCGAACTGGCCATTGAAGAGTAACCGGTTGTTGAGCAGCTTGCCACTCAGAATGCCCTCATATTCGGCATTGTTGAAACCTTCATCGCCCGTAGATATGTTGGCACCGAAATTCCAGTTGTTGCTCTTCACCACGTTGGAAAGTACGGTGTTCAGCTGCTGCGAGATGGTGCCGCTCAGCAGGCTCTGCATCGCCAGCGAAGTCTGACTCTGCTGTTCGCCATCCTCGCTCACCTGGTTGTTGTTGGTCTGGGCGTAGAACCGGCCGATGCCCAAGAGATAGAGCACCTGCTGGTTCATCTCTTCCTGCGAATTGATGATAGAGTAGATCATCTGCTTCGCATCGCTGTTAACCGTAGGCAGGTCCATAGAGAAATCTACCTTAGGCGATTGAGGCGTGCCGGTGATGTCCATCAGGCAGTCTACGCGGATGTTGTTGCCCGAGAACGAACGGCCTATGCGCAGGTCACTCAGCGGCACTCCGTTTACGGTATATTTAGCCCGTAGGTTGAGTGGGGCGTTGTATGGGTTGCCACCGAAGGCGATGGTGCCGCCCGGCATAAACTCGAACTCCTTCTTGATGAGATTCTGGATGGTGAGCTTGTAGGTGCCATGGTCTACCACATAGTTGCCAAACATGTCGAATGAGCCCTTGTTGAAGTAGTTGGCGCGAATTACGCCATCTCCGTTCAGGGTGATGTAATCGCCCGACTGCTCGTCCATGATCAGCTTGAGCGTGAGGTTCTGGTTGGTGTTTACGAGGAAGTTGATGCGCATATCCGATTCGAAATCGATGTCATCCTCTCTCTGTTTCGTGGTTGGAGCCCCGTTCAGGCTCTCCATGATATCCGGCACAATCTCGTGCCAGTGGATAAAGCTCTTATCGCTGATGGCGTCCGGACTTGCCACATTATATACAAAGATGCTGCCCGGTTCGGGCTCGGCGTTGATATCGATGACGGTTTCGCCGCTCTTGCCGTGGATGCCTACCTCGCCCGTGGCATAGATGGTGCCATAGAAGGTGTTGTCGCCAAACTCGCGGGTATCGAAGCCCAGGAAGTTGTGCGCCTTGATATCGAGGTCGTAGCTCAGCCTTGTGAGGTGCTTGTGGTGGATGCCTCCGCTCAGGATGGCTATGTTGCGGTTGCGGTCGAAGATGGTATCATTCTCTATGAGGATATCATCTGGGATAGCGTGGGCACGGAGCGCATCGAAGGTATAATCGGTGTTGAGCTGCTTGAGGTGCACCTTGCCATGAGCGGTAATATCGCCTACGAGATTGACGCTTTTCAAATCGCCCACCACATTGAGATGACCATCGCCCCAGGCTTCTACCTGGTTCATGAAACTGCCGCAGAAATTCTCGAGGAATTTCATGCTGGTGCCCTGGGCATCGATACCCAGGTCGATATAGTTGCGCTTAGGCGAGACGTATCCGTTGATGAGTGTCTGATGCTCCGGACCATCATCGGCAACTGCATGAATATCAATCTGTTCAAGTTCCTTATTGAAGTTGACACCAGCATGGAGTACACCGAGCTGTCCGTTTTCGAAGGTAAACTCCTTCACGTCTAGCTGGGCGTAGGCATCAGGGTCGTTGAAGAGGCTCTTGATGATAGCCTTGCCCGAAGCCTTGCCGGTGAAATCTACCGAATGGAAATTGACGAGGTTCAGCACGTATGCCACATCCACATCCTTCAGGTCGGCTACGATAGAATCGGTCTTTTCGGGTGTAGCAAGACCGGAAACGATGACGTGCTGCTGGTCGTGGCTCACGGCGAAATGGTCTACCAGCAGGCGGTTCTTGCTGTAGATGATGTCGGCAGGATGAACCTCCCACGGCGTGCCGTCGATTCTGATTTCAGACGGGTGTATGGTTACGTGGGCGGTAGAAACATGATCTTCGTTCTTGAAGAACTGCGCCCTCGTATCGATGATGCCCTGGATAGGGAGCTTGGCCGAATGGTTGTTGTAGAAGAGCTTGGCGAAGAGCTGGTTGTCGGCAGCGGCTGCCTTTACGTGGATGCCCGGTCCGTTATCTCCCCATTTGCCCTGCCTGATCTGCGCATCTACCTTGAGCGAATCGTTGATGGTATGCAGTCGCACTTTGGCTCCATGATAGTCTTTTGCGTCATAGCTGAAGTCTGCCACGCTGGCATAGATGTTGACGGTTTTCTCAGCATCGTTCACGAATCCATCTGCAAAGACGGGCTGCTCTATCTGCAGCGGAATGCCCAGCATGCGCTGCAGTATCTCGGTAGAGGTGATTTCTGCCTGGAAGGTGAAATGGTTCTTCGCACTCCTGTCTACCTTGCCGATGCCCGGAAGGGTAGGCAGTTTGCTGGCTATCAGGTTGGTGAAGCTCTTGGTGAGGGTAGCGTAATCGTACTCTCCGTCAACATGGATGCTGGCGAACGGGGCTTCGAGGTCGAAATAGCTGTCCTTGCCCTGGTTCTTGGCGCTTACGGTGATGCCATAGAGACTGTAGGTCTTGTCGGCTACCTTCAGTCCCAGGATGGTTGGCAGCAGATGCTGTACATGGGCAGTAGCTGCATACTGCTTGCGCGGGATGGAGTAGGAGCCTTCTACCTGGATGTTGGCGTTAGGGTCGGCGATGGATGCGAGTCCCTCGAGCAATCCCCGGTTATAGCTGCCGTCTATCTGAATGTTGCGGTAGCTGTACTTGTTGAAATCGAAGCGCGGAATGCTGCCCTTGGCATAGAAATGCTGCTTGTTGCCGTGAGCCGAAAGCGATGCTGCCAGGATGCCGAACTGCCCGTTGTCGAGGATTCGGCCCAGGTTGATGCCCTGGGTGTTGATGCTAGCCTTGAGCTCGGAGCCAGCTTTTTCGGCCTTGATGGCTACTTCGCCCACGCCGGTCTTCAGCTGGCCGCGGGTGCCTGCCTTCTTGCCAGCACCATATACTTCACCTATATAATATATGTCGCCCAGGCGCAGCACTTCTTTCGGAATGCTGATGCGTTTGCCCAGATTTCTGGAAACCTCTCCGATGCCATCGCCTGATATCTTGAGGGCTGAGATATTTGCCTTCCAGCGCAGAAGGCGGTCCCAATCGCTCACACGGCCGTTAGCCCTGAGCAGCAGACTGCCGCTCTGAGTCTTGAATTCGAGGTTATGGATGCGGGCAGATGTACTGGTGCCCGAAAACTGGAGATGAAGCTGCAGGGCATCCTTGAACTTGCGGAGTTCAGGCACGAAGCAGGCAATATCGGCAAGCGTGATGACGGATGGCTTGATGCCGCCCTGAAACTGGAGTGTAGGCTTTACGATATGCTTGTTCTCGATGCGGTAGGTAGCGCGCAGGTCATCAAACTGCAATTGCGAATGAGGGAGCTCGATGCTGAAGTCTCTGAGCAGGGCTTGCTGCTGGTCGGCATCGAGTTTGAATCTCAGATTTCTGAGTTGAAGTCCTGATTTATCTTTCAGCGCTATCTTCTTGACAGACAAATGGATATCCTTGTCTGTGAGATGGCCCAGAATAATGTGGGCAGAGAGGTCTGTGATGCCTAGATGCTGCGGCGAAAAGACGCCCGGCTCAGGTGCAATATCGCGCTGGTTGTAGGCAACGGCACCATGCCGGATAATCAGGCTTCCGATGTGCAGGTCGAGCGGAGTATGGCGGGTGGTATCTTTCGAAGCCAGCGAATCGAGCACGAACTGGATGTTCATCGGGCTCTTGGCATCCTGCTTGTAGATGTTGGCATTGAGCCCGAAGAGCTGGGCAGATGAAACCGAAATCTTGCCATCCTTCAAAGGCAGGAAATCGAGCTTTGCCGATACGCGCGAAGCACAGATCATGCTGTCGCCCTTCTGGTCGAGCATCATCACGTCATCTATGATAATGCGGTTGAAGAAGCCCAGGTTCACCTTTCCGATACTTACCTGAGTGCCGAATTTCTGAGCCAGCGCACCGGCTACTTCAGAGCCGATGAAGGCCTGTACTGGTGGCACGTGCAACAGTACGACAAGCAAGAAATAGACAGCAGCCAGCGTCCATATAATGCTATTGATGATATGTTTTAAATGTTTCAGAGTTGCTTTCTCTAGTTTACAAAAATGTTACTAATTTGAATTTTGCGACAAAATTACTGAAAAATCGGCATAAAATCGAATAATTCACACAATTTTTCTTTTTTATATCACTTTTTTTCACTATTTTTGCAGCACGTTAGAAGTTTCAGCATAGAAGTAGATAAAATACTGAACTTTCGCATGTGGTTTAAGTACGGGCTGAAAGGCCCAAAAGCTCAGAAGCAGTACGCCCTGAAAGGCTCAAAAGCTCAGAAGC
>ULNE01014800.1_pt1 | contig 13673 bp, 10 predicted proteins | sample 1951831 | NCBI WGS metagenome assembly ULNE01 (sample SAMEA4835568, study PRJEB28245) | human gut metagenome | biome: gut microbiome; material: fecal sample | place: Denmark | collected 2008 | reverse complement strand
CAACATACTTGCCTTCTTCTTTCCATGCAGCCAGCTTAGTAGCAACCATTTCAGACAGCAGCTTTTCTGTTTCGATCAAAGAAACCTGAACGTTTCCGTGCGGGTCGCGGTCGAGTGACAACTGACGAGCTACACCTTCCGGCAGAGAAGCGTAGATAGCAGCATTTTCCGGAGTCAGCTTGCTGATGATATAGTCACGCTGTTTAGAACGTTTGATGCTGTTGAACTCTTCACCGTTGTGAGCCAGGAAGTCATTCAATTCTGCAATCAGACGCTTCATAGCCGGGATGAATTCGATCAGACCTTCCGGAATCAAGACAGTACCGAAGTTGTTACCAGCAGCAGCACGGTCTGCAACAACCTGAGCGATGTAAGTTACGATGTCATCCAATGACATGTTCTTAGCTTCTACTTCCTCAGAGATGATACAGATGTTCGGCTGAGTCTGCAAAGCACATTCCAGAGCGATGTGAGAAGCAGAACGTCCCATCAGTTTGATGAAGTGCCAGTATTTACGTGCAGAGTTACAGTCACGTTCGATGTTACCGATAACTTCAGCGTATGTCTTGCAGGCAGTATCGAAACCGAAAGAAGTTTCAATCATATCATTCTTCAAGTCACCGTCGATTGTTTTCGGACATCCGATTACCTGAATACCATAGTTCTTGGCAGCATAATATTCAGCCAATACGCAAGCATTCGTATTAGAGTCGTCACCACCGATAATAACCAGAGCTTTGATACCCAGTTCTTTCAGGATTTCATAACCTTTTTCAAACTGATCTTCTTTTTCCAGTTTGGTACGTCCTGAACCGATGATATCAAAACCACCTGTGTTACGATACTCGTCGATGATGTCAGCAGTCAGTTCCATGTATTTGTGATCAACCAAACCACCAGGACCCAGAATAAATCCGTACAGTTTGTTAGCCGGGTTCAGTTTCTTGATACCGTCAAACAAACCAGAAATTACGTTGTGTCCGCCCGGAGCCTGTCCACCAGACAGAATAACGCCGACATTCATCGGAGCATATTCCTTAGACTCGCCTTCTACGAACTGAATCAACGGCATTCCATAAGTGTTGGGGAACAACTTCTGGATAGCTTCCTGATCGGCTACGGACTGAGTCGGTTCTCCTTCCTTCACCATTACAGCGCCTGTCAAGGCTTTCGGCAATTTAGGCTGATAAGCAGCTCTTGCAATTTGTAATGCACTTTTTGTCATAATTCTATTATTTATATAAAGGTGTAAGAATAAACTTCATTCTGTGCAAATTTCGCGCTTTTTTCGGAAATACGAAAACGTATACAGACAAAATTTCTTTTTATTCATTCAAAGCATGAAGATTATTCCAAGAAAAAAGCTTATCTTTACCACGAAATCAAATAAATCATTAACCTTCAAAATTTACAATTATGGCAAATAGAAGACAATTGAAGAAAAAAATAAACTATGCTTTTACTATGACTGTCGGACTGTGCGGATGGGAAGCTGCTCATGTATCAGAAGATAAAAGTGAAGCTATCTATGAAGTCGTAACCAAACTGGTTAACCTGCGCCAGGATCTGATCAGCCGGATCAGCCACACGGAACCGGGTAATGTAAAAGGATTCTACAAGAAACTGAAAGAAGATATGGAAGTGGAAAGCCAGAAGATTCTGCATGAACTGGCTGTAATTTGTGGCAAACAGGAATGAAACAAGCTTTCTGCCGCTTCATTTACCATACCCTGCTGGGATGGAAAGCCAAGGTATCCGTCCCAGATTTTGACAAGTGTATCATCTGTGCGGCGCCACATACCACCAACTGGGATCTTTTCATCGGAAAACTGTTCATCGGCGCTGTTGGCCGGGAGTCCGGTTTTCTGATGAAAAAGGAGTGGTTCTTCTTTCCGTTGGGCCCCATCTTCCGATGGATGGGAGGTATTCCCGTACACCGGAGCAAACGGACATCCATGGTAGAACAAATCATTGAAAAGGTGAAACAAAGCGACAAGTTTCACCTTGCCATTACGCCAGAAGGTACACGGTCTGCCAATCCGGAATGGAAAAAAGGGTTTTATTACATTGCACTTGGCGCGCAGATTCCCATTGTTCTGATCGGTATTGACTACGAAAAGAAATGTATCACTGCCGACAAATATCTGTATCCAAGCGGAGATATTGAAAAGGATATGCGCGAAATCAAACTTTATTTTAAAGACTTCAAAGGGAAACATCCCGAAAAGTTTGACTTGGGAAAAATCTGATGTCCCGTTCATAGAAGGATGTTGACTGCCCGCGCATCAACATCCTTCTATTCATAAATCATACCGGCACCATGAGTTTTCCTCATTTATCATTTTACTTCTGATTATTAAAACAAGCGTCATCATGAGAAGAATCGTTTTCATAATGCTGACCGTCCTGTTTTGTCCCCTGTTGCCAGTTTTAGCACAAAGTCTGGACAATACAGTCAAACAACGTCTTACTGACTTTTTCAAAAACTACCAGACCAGTCATGCCGATATCGGCACCTGCAAACTGGACCACTTTGTCCTCGACCATGAGAAGCGGACTTTACAGGTATATGCGTCGCCATCGTTCGGCTACCAGCCTTTCACCGAGGAAACAACATCGGCCATCTACCGTCTGATCACCCAGTCCCTTCCCGGTCCGGTCAACTATTATAAAATTACCATCTACGCCGACGGAATGCCCATCGACAACCTGATTCCGAATGCATTCCGCAAGAAGAAGGATACAGACCGGCAGTACAAAAATATCAGCTACCACGGTAATCCCTGGGTAGAGAACCTGTCACGCCCGTATGAAATCACCCGCGGACTGAAAGGAACCCACCTGGCTGTATGGCAAAGTCACGGCATGTTCTACAAGATTGACCGGAACGAATGGCGCTGGCAACGGCCCCGTCTCTTCGGTACGACCGAGGATTTATTCACCCAGTCGTTTGTTGTTCCTTACCTGATTCCCATGCTTGAAAATGCGGGTGCAATTGTTTTTACGCCACGTGAACGCAACTGGCAACGTCAGGAAGTCATCGTAGACAACAATACCTGTCCGGCCGGAAGCCAGTATCTGGAAGTAAACTATAAAAAATGCCGCTGGACAAACGCCCCGGCTCCCGGATTTGCCCAGCGATATTCCGTATATCCGGACAATCATAACCCGTTTGCCGACGGTACCGCACGCATGATTACCACCCAGACCAAACCGGAAAAAGCTTTTGCCGAATGGATTCCCGACATTCCGGAAAAAGGGAAATATGCGGTGTACGTCAGCTATCAGACCTTACCGGAAAGTGTCAGCGATGCCAAATATCTTGTCTTCCACAACGGAGGCGTTACGGAATTCCGGGTTAACCAGCAGATGGGAGGAGGCACATGGGTTTATCTCGGAACATTCGAGTTCGACAAAGGATGCAATGACTACGGCATGGTCGTGCTGAGCAATGAGAGCAAGGAACAGGGAGTGATTTCTGCCGATGCCGTTAGATTTGGAGGAGGTATGGGAAACATCGAACGGGGAGGTTCGGTAAGCGGAATGCCGCGCTATCTGGAAGGAGCCCGCTACTGGGCACAATGGGCAGGCATGCCTTATCCGGTCTACAGCAAAAGCAACGGAACCAACGATTATAACGACGACATCAATACCCGCTCGCTTATGACCAATTACCTGAGCGGAGGATCCGTCTTCAATCCTGCCGAAAAAGGACTGAAGGTTCCTTTCGAAATGACTTTAGGCTTCCACAGTGATGCCGGTTTCAAGACCGACGACCAGCTGGTCGGCACCCTGGGCATCTATACCACCGGCTTCAATGAAGGGCGCTTGAACTGCGGTATTTCCCGGTATGCCTCACGTGACCTCGCTGACATGGTGCTGACCGGTCTGAAAAGAGACATCGATGCACGCTTCGGCGTGAACTGGCAGAGAAGAAGCATGTGGAACCGCAATTACAGCGAAACACGCCTGCCGGCTGTTCCGTCCATGATTTTGGAACTTTTGTCACACCAGAACTTCAACGACCTGAAGCTGGGACATGAACCGGCCTTCAAATTTACCGTGGCACGGTCTGTCTATAAGTCTGTCCTGAAATACCTGGCCGACATGCACGGCACCAACTATACCGTACAGCCGCTCCCGGTCACTCACTTTGCCATCAGTGAGGGAAAGAAAAAGAACACCTTCGACCTGAGATGGACACCGACAGAAGACGTGCTCGAACCGACCGCGGAAGCACAAGGATACATTGTCTACACACGGGTGGGACGCGGAGGATTCGACAACGGAACCTATACCCGCAAACCGGAACTGACCGTTGAAGTGGAACCCGGACTGGTCTACAGCTTCCGGGTAACAGCAGTGAACCGCGGAGGAGAAAGTTTTCCTTCCGAAACACTCTCAGCCTGCAAAGCCAAACGAAGCAAGGGAACCGTACTGATTGTAAATGCCTTCGACCGGGTTTCCGGTCCGGGAAGCATCAACTCTCCCCTGATGCAAGGCTTCGACCTGCTCAATGATCCGGGTATTCCCGACGGACAGACGCCAGCCTATTGCGGTTATCAGCAAAACTTCGACCGCAGCCGCCCCGGTATAGAAGATGAAACCGGATTGGGATACAGCGGCAACGAACTGGAAGGCAAGCTCATTGCCGGTAACACTTTCGACTATCCTTTCATTCACGGCAAGGCGATCCAGGCCGCAGGACGCTATTCTTTCGTTTCGTGCAGCGACGAAACCATTGAAAGCGGATCAACCGACCTGACTGCCTACGACGTGGTAAATTTCCTGTACGGAGCCGACCGGAAAGGAATCAGTCCTGAAATCCGGGAAGCACTGACGCGCTACTGCAATCAGGGAGGAAGCCTGCTGATCAGCGGAGCTTATCTCAGCGACGGCAAAAGCAAGAATGCAGAAGGCAAGACATTCTGCCAGAACGTACTTAAATATGCAGATCAGGGGCTGACCGCTCCGCTCAGCTGTGAAGAAGTCAGCGGCCTGAATGTCCGGTTCCGGCTGCCGCGCCGCGCCAACGAAACGACGTATGCCGTTCCACAGTCAGGCTACCTCTACCCGACCGGCGGATCTTTCTCCACCTTCGTCTATACATCCGGCAATTACGGAGCCGGCATTGCATACCGGGGCAATTACCGGACTTTCGTCCTGGGCTTCCCCTTTGAAAGCATTCCGGAAGAAGGAGAGCGGAATCACGTCATGAAGGCCATCCTGGGTTTCTTTGAAAAATAAGGATAAAAGACAAGGTTATTACGGAAAAAACTCTAACTTTGTCTGTATAAACAAACTTTAAACAGTATCGCTATGTATACAATACAAACTAATCCCACTGGTACACGTACCATGGATATTTCAGATGAACATTTACAGACCATTGAAAAATATGCACTTTTCCAGCACCTGATCGACAGCAACGGCATCGTGGATGAATCCGTTCTGGACAAGCTCAAACTGAATGTGCGCTCCCTGATCGCTTCCATGGAAGAAAACAGCAAAGATCTGCTTGACTTGTGCATTGATGTCATTTATCACAACAACATGAAAGCTTTCGGACTTCATCAGCTGATCCTGCTGTACATCCAGTGGGAACGCGACAAGGAAGCCCGGGAAGATTCCGAAGAATAATCCGATACATTATTATAATTAGAACGAAACAATTTGAAAGAGTATAAACTGACAGACTGGTTGCCTACAACCAAAAAAGAAGTAGAACTGAGAGGATGGGATGAACTGGACGTGATCCTGTTCAGCGGAGATGCCTACGTGGACCATCCGTCGTTTGGAGCTGCAGTCATCGGACGCATGCTGGAATCACAAGGACTGAAAGTAGCAATCATCCCACAGCCCAACTGGCGGGATGATTTGCGGGATTTCAAGAAACTGGGACGTCCCAGACTGTTCTTCGGAGTGTCAGCCGGATGTATGGACAGCATGGTCAACAAGTACACGGCCAACAAGCGCCTGCGCAGTGAAGATGCCTATACTCCCGACGGACGCCATGACATGCGGCCGGAATATCCAAGCATCGTTTATACTCAAATTCTGAAAAAACTATACCCTGACGTGCCGGTCATCCTGGGAGGTATCGAAGCCTCCCTGCGAAGACTGACGCATTATGACTACTGGCAGGACAAGGTACGCCCGTCCATCCTGGTAGAATCAGGTGCCGACCTGCTGATTTACGGTATGGGCGAAAAACCGGTGACGGACTTGTGCCGCCGCATGAAAGAGAACCCCGTTGTACCGACTGATCTTCCCCAGACGGCCTATGTGGTCAGGGAAAGTGAATTTCAGGCAGCAGAAGAAGACCTGCGTCTGTTCTCTCACGAAGAATGCCTGAAAGACAAGAAGAAGCAGGCACAAAACTTCCGTCACATCGAAGAAGAGTCCAACAAGTATGCCGCCGCACGCATTTTCCAGCAGACCGGAAAGCAGGTAGTGGTGGTCAATCCTCCCTATCCGCCCATGACTCAAGGTGAGCTGGATATGTCGTTCGACCTTCCTTACACCCGTCTTCCCCACCCCAAATACAAGGGAAAACGTATTCCTGCGTACGACATGATCAAGTTTTCCGTCAACATCCACCGCGGATGTTTCGGCGGTTGTGCTTTCTGTACCATCTCAGCCCACCAGGGAAAATTCATCGTCAGCCGCAGCAAGGAAAGCATCCTGAAGGAAGTCAAGGCCATCACGGAAATGCCCGACTTCAAAGGTTATCTCAGCGATCTGGGAGGTCCCTCAGCCAACATGTACTGCATGAAGGGCAAGGACGAACAGCTATGCCGGCGCTGCAAACGCCCGTCGTGCATTCATCCCAAGGTATGCCCGAACCTGAATACGGACCACCGGCCGCTGCTTGACATCTACCATGCCGTAGACGCACTGCCGGGCATCAAGAAAAGTTTCATCGGAAGCGGGGTACGCTATGACCTGCTCCTGCATCAGAGCAAAGACCCCGAAGTGAACAAGAGCACCGCTGCCTATACGCGCGAACTCATCACACGACATGTCAGCGGACGCCTGAAAGTAGCTCCCGAACATACCAGTGACCGGGTGCTTTATCTCATGCGGAAGCCGCCTTTCGAGCAGTTCTACCAATTCAAGAATATCTTCGACAAGCTGAACCGGGAACTCAATCTGCGCCAGCAGATCATACCTTATTTTATAAGCAGCCATCCCGGATGTACGGAAGAAGACATGGCAGAACTCGCTGTCATCACCCGCAAACTGGATTTCCATCTGGAACAGGTACAGGATTTCACGCCGACACCGATGACCGTGGCCACCGAAGCCTGGTATACCGGTTTCCATCCTTACACACTGGAACCCGTATTCTCAGCCAAGACTTCCAGGGAAAAACTGGCCCAGCGCATGTTCTTCTTCTGGTACAAGCCCGAAGAACGCCGTGCCATCATCAACGAACTGAAACGAATCGGCCGGAGCGACCTGATCAAGAAACTGTACGGATAAAGCCTCAACGGGACTGCAGACACTGACGGACGAAGCGGGAAAAGATGACAGACGTTTCCGCTTCCTGTCCCTGCACCGAAACAAAACAGAAATGACGCTTGAAAGTCAGCTCAGGCACTTCGACAATGCGGAAAAGACCTTCCTTCAATTCACGCTCAACGGCAAAGATGGAAACAATCCCCATGCAACGGCTGTAACGGAGAAACGACTTGATGCTCTCCGTACTCCCCAGGTGCATCCGCACATTCAGCGACGAAAGTTTCAGTCCCTGCTCGGCCAGAACCATCTCAATGGCATCCAGCGTTCCCGATCCGCGCTCCCGCAACACCAGCGGCATAGCACGAAGTTCATCGAGAGTCAGTTCGTCAGGAATTTCTGAATCCGTATTCGTACAGCTGACCACCGGCACCAGTTCGTCACACAGAAACGGTTCATACTTCAGGGTAGGTGCCCGGAAAACTCCCTCAATCATTCCCAGATCAATGGCATGTTCATGCAAAGCCTGCTCTACGTTCCGTGAGTTTGTGTCAATCAGCGAGACTTCTATTTGAGGATATTTCTCCGTGAAACGGGCCAGAATCGGCGGTAATACATATTGTGCAATGGTTGTGCTGGCCCCCAGACGGAGTTGTCCCACATATTCATTCTTCAGTAAATGCATGTCAAACTCCAGCTTCCGGTATTCCTGCAGGATGCGTTCGCAATGCTCCAGCAGAACCCTTCCGGCTTCAGTCAGTGAAATCTTGTTGCCCAAGCGGTCGAAAAGCCGCACCTGATACAGGCTTTCCAGTTCGCGCACATGTTTGGTAACGGCAGGCTGACTGACGAAAAGTTCCTGCGAAGCCTTGGTGAAACTCAAGTTCTTCGCCACACTGTAGAAAGCTTTCAACCGGAAGTCAGACATAGGCATATTCTTTTCTTAAAGTTCTTCAGAACGGATTCCCAAAGCCTGCAAAATGGCAAATCCCAGCATTTCAAAACGATGGGAAGCTTCATAGGCAGGCGGATTCATGCCGAATACGGTCAGTTTGTTCCGGCATTTCATTTCGCCGATGACCTCTTTCAGACGATTTCCATACCCGTCTTCATCGGCAACAGCTGCCAGACACTGCATTTCCTTGAACTCACCGGCCAGCTGAAGCGACTCGATAAAGAGTTCCTCGCGTGTTGCCAGATCCGAAGGCTGGAAGGCATAGAGGGCAAATTCACCCAGTTCACTCTTGAAGGCCATGCCGTGCAGTTCCTTTCCTAAATCGGAAGGAGTCAGCCCCTCCAGGCGTCCTTCTCCGGATTCATAGATAAAAATAACCTGTATTTCGTTATTGCCCAGCTTCATACCTGCATCCAGCGCCAGACATTCCAGCAATACTGCCAAGTCAGCTTTCGGCAGTTCACGGTTCACAATCGGGGCGAAATGGGCCTGCAGGTCACAAGTGACGCGGTCCAGATAGGATGCATCAATCAGCATCACATTCGGTGCAAATTTGATTTTATTTTCCATCATTGTTACGCTTTAGGGCATAAAGGTAACAATTCTTTCCCGGATTACAAAATGCAGAGAAACTTCGCTCTCCATGCTCCTCCGAATATGCAGCAGAAGCATCCGGGTCTTTCCGAAAAGACAGGAGCAGAATGATCCGGCCCGGCAACTTTTTCCCGCTCCTGCCAGCGACCGCACGATACCTTCGCATTGACCGGTCAATGCAAAAAAAATCGACCGCACGATCCGGCCTCAACGACCGCACGATCCGACCCCAACGACCGCACAATTCAGCCGCAACGACCGCACGATTCAGCCCCAACGTCTGCAGACCTCCGCAAAGGTCGTCAGAAGGCTTTTTCCCCTCCCCTTCATCTTCTTCTGCCGGAAAAGAAAAAAGGCTTCGGGCTTTTTTAAAAACGTTTCGGGCTTTAAGAGAAAACATTTCGGCGAATGAGACAAAACGTTTCGGCGTTTTCAGACGGCCGGGAAACGGCTTTCCCTTGCGACGGCAACGGACAGCCTGCAGACCGCCGGCAAGTTCCAGTTTCCCGGATCATGCAGGCTCCTTTCAGGAAAAGGGAAACGGGCAGAACTGCCATTTTGTACATCAATACGACATTTTTTCAGTTGTAATTCGTTGATTATATGACATTTAGGCAGATATTAAGGAATAAAGGCCAATGGCAGGGAATTTGATAAATACTAAGCGAATCCGGTTCCGGACCCGCAGGGATCAGAGACCGGACGAGAGTGTTAAACAGAAAAAAACTAAAAACTAAACAATATGAACTTCAACAACTTTACAATCAAATCGCAAGAAGCCGTGCAGACTGCGGTTAATCTGGTACAGAACCGCGGACAGCAGGTCATCGAGCCCGAACATTTGCTGGCAGGTGTGCTGAAGGTGGGTGAAAACGTAACCAATTTCATCTTCCAGAAACTCGGCATGAACGCACAGCAGGTGACCACCGTGCTTGACAAACAGATTACTTCGTTGCCGAAAGTTTCAGGAGGCGAACCTTATCTGAGCCGCGAAAGCAACGAGGTATTGCAAAAGTCAATCGACTACTCCAAGGAACTGGGAGATGAATATGTTTCACTGGAAGCCATCCTTCTGGCATTGCTGAATGTGAAAAGTACCGCTTCTTCCATCCTGAAAGATGCCGGAATGACAGACAAGGAACTGCGTGTAGCCATCAATGAGCTGCGCCAGGGACAGAAGGTTACTTCACAGTCAAGTGAAGACACCTATCAGTCACTGAACAAGTATGCCATCAATCTGATTGAGGCTGCCCGTAACGGCAAGCTGGATCCGGTGATCGGACGTGACGAAGAAATCCGCCGTGTCCTGCAGATCCTGAGCCGCCGTACGAAGAACAACCCGATCCTGATCGGTGAACCGGGTACCGGTAAGACCGCCATCGTGGAAGGACTGGCACAACGTATCCTGCGGGGAGATGTTCCGGAGAACCTGAAGAACAAACAGCTCTATTCACTGGATATGGGTGCCCTCGTTGCCGGAGCCAAATACAAAGGCGAGTTCGAGGAACGTCTGAAATCGGTCATCAACGAGGTAACCAAGTCTGACGGAAACATCATCCTGTTCATTGATGAAATCCATACCCTGGTAGGAGCCGGAAAAGGTGAAGGTGCCATGGATGCTGCCAACATTCTGAAACCTGCTCTGGCACGTGGCGAACTGAGAAGTATCGGTGCAACCACCCTTGACGAATATCAGAAATATTTCGAAAAGGACAAGGCACTGGAACGCCGGTTCCAGACCGTCATGGTGAACGAGCCTGACACCGCAAGCTCCATCTCTATCCTGCGAGGACTGAAGGAACGTTATGAAAACCACCATCAGGTGCGTATCAAAGACGAAGCCATCATCGCAGCCGTAGAACTGAGTAACCGGTATATCACCGAACGTTTCTTGCCGGATAAAGCCATCGACCTGATGGATGAAGCCGCCGCCAAGTTGCGTATGGAACGTGACTCACTGCCGGAAGAACTCGACGAAATCGAACGTCGGTTGAAACAGCTTGAAATCGAACGCGAGGCAATCAAGCGTGAAAAAGACGAAGCCAAGCTGGCTCAGCTGAACAAGGAAATCGCCGAACTCAAGGAACAGGAAACTTCGTACAAGGCCAAATGGCAAAGCGAAAAGCAACTGGTAAACAAGATACAGGAAAACAAGAAGGAAATCGAACAGCTGAAGTTTGAAGCCGACAAGGCTGAACGCGAAGGCGACTACGGACGGGTTGCAGAAATCCGCTACGGAAAGTTACAGGCACTGGAAAACGAAATCAAGTCAATCCAGGAAGACCTGAAGCATAAGCAAGGCGACAATGCCCTCATCAAAGAGGAAGTCACCGCTGAAGACATCGCCGACGTAGTATCACGCTGGACAGGCATACCGGTCAGCAAGATGCTGCAAAGCGAACGCGAAAAGCTGCTCCATCTGGAAGACGAACTTCACAAACGGGTTATCGGACAGGACGAGGCCATTCAGGCCGTAGCCGACGCAGTACGCCGAAGCCGTGCCGGACTGCAAGACCCGAAACGTCCGATCGGTTCATTCATCTTCCTGGGTACGACGGGTGTCGGTAAGACCGAACTGGCCAAGGCACTGGCAGAATACCTGTTCGATGACGAATCGCTGATGACACGTATCGACATGAGTGAATATCAGGAGAAGCATACCGTGTCACGACTCATCGGTGCGCCTCCGGGATACGTTGGCTATGATGAAGGTGGACAGTTGACCGAAGCCGTGCGCCGTAAACCCTACTCCGTTGTCCTGTTCGATGAAATCGAAAAGGCACATCCGGATGTATTCAACATCCTTTTGCAGGTATTGGACGACGGCCGTCTGACCGACAACAAGGGACGTACGGTAAACTTCAAGAATACCATCATCATCATGACGTCCAACCTGGGAAGTGCTTACATCCAGAGCCAGTTTGAGAAAATAAACGACCAGAACCACGACCAGATAGTAGAAGAGACCAAGACCGAAGTGATGAACATGCTGAAGAAGACGATCCGTCCGGAATTCCTGAACCGTATCGACGAAACCATCATGTTCCAGCCGCTGAACCGTCCGCAGATCGAACAGATTGTCCGCCTGCAAATCAACGGCATTCAGAAAATGCTGAATGAAAACGGCGTAACCTTACGGATGACCGATGAAGCCGTAGACTTTATCGCCACCGCAGGATACGATCCCGAATTCGGTGCCCGTCCGGTTAAACGGGCCATCCAGCGCTATCTGTTGAACGATTTGTCCAAGAAACTCCTTTCACAGGAAGTTGACAGAAGCAAACCGATCATTGTGGAACGCAGCGGTGATTCGCTGAAATTCCGCAACTGACAAACAGGATTTTAAAGGGAAGTCTGCAAAGATTTCCCTTTTAATTTTAAATCTCTATCAAACATTTTTCACTGATCGTTGTTATATATTCGTAACTAAACGAAACTAAACGAATCATTAAATTTAAAAACATTATGAGAAAGAGAGGTATGTTGGTGGCAGTAGCCGCTATGGCTATGGCCATGTCAGTAAACGCACAGAAAGCGTATGAAGGAACTAAATTTTTCGACAACTGGTATGTCGGTCTGAACGGTGGAGGAATCACTCCTACTTCACACTCTGCATTCTGGAAGAACATGCGCGGAACAGTTGGCGTAGAACTGGGTAAGCAGGTAACTCCGGTATTGGGTATCTCATTCCAGGGATTGACCGCAGTAAACACATCCATGAGCCGCACTGCATTTGATGCATTAAGTCTGACTGCAAACGGAAAAATCAATCTGAACAACTTGTTCTGGGGCTATAACGGTACTCCCCGTCTGTTCGAAGTAGAAGCAGTTGCCGGTATCGGCTGGGGCCATGATTTCATGAACTCAGGCTACGGATGGGACAACAGCTATGTGACCAGCCGCTTCGGTGCAAGTTTCAACTTCAATCTGGGAGAAGAAAAAGCATGGTCAGTCAACTTCAAGCCTGCTGTAGTATACCGCATGGACGGAAAGTTCGCACAGCAGTTGAATGTCAACAAGTCAGCCATCGAACTGCTGGCCGGAGTAACTTACCACTTCAAGGGCAGCAACGGAAAACGTTACATGACAATCCAGCGTCCGTATGATGCAGCCGAAGTGGCTATGCTGAACGACAAGGTAAATGCTTTGCGTGAAGCAGTAGCAGCCAACGAAGCAGCTTTGGCCGAAAGCGCAGCCGTAGCAGATCAGTTGCAGCGTCAGTTGACTGAATGTCAGAATGCACCGAAACAGGTAGAGACAATCGTGACTAACACGAATACCATGTCACTGGAATCTGTCATCACCTTCCGTCAGGGTAGCGTAAGCATCTCAGCCGACCAGACTCCGAACGTTGAACGTATCGCTACTTACATGAAGAATCACCCGAAGAGCACTGTCTCCATCAAAGGTTTCGCATCACCCGAAGGAAAGATCGAAGTGAACGAAAGAATTGCCAGACAACGTGCAGAAGCAGTCAAGAACATGCTGGTCAACAAATATAAAATTGATTCCAAGCGTATCACAGCTGAAGGTCAGGGTATCGGAAACATGTTCTCAGAAGCTGACTGGAACCGTGTAAGTATCGCAACACTGAGCGAAAAAGAATAAAGAGCACTTCCGGATGGAAGCATAAAAAGGCACTATAAAATATTTTGTGTAAATG
>ULNE01009165.1_pt1 | contig 13757 bp, 8 predicted proteins | sample 1951831 | NCBI WGS metagenome assembly ULNE01 (sample SAMEA4835568, study PRJEB28245) | human gut metagenome | biome: gut microbiome; material: fecal sample | place: Denmark | collected 2008 | reverse complement strand
AGAGTTATAAATTATTCAGTAAACACTAATTAGCGAGAAATTTGCCAATTTCCTTGATGGTAGCTTTGGCAATTATTCCCAAATATTGCTTTGCTTTTCTTCCTCTTCCACGTCGTCAAAGTTCCAAGTGTTAAATTGCTTGGCTTGCGCATCCTCGCCATTAGCACCATTAGAACCATTTATGACTGCGCTTTCCAGGACAGAAGAGGAAAGGTTGAGCTTGATGGTCTCAGCCATGGGTGCTATATATATTCTTTTCATTTTTTTACTTTTTTATTTGATTATTATCTTCTTACCATTGATGATGTAGATACCTTTCTGGGTAGGACTTGTTACTTTTCTTCCATCCAAGGTGTAATAGGTTTTGCCACTGGTGACCTGTGATGGAGCTGTCATGCCATGGATACCCGTGGTATCGCCAAACCAGTCCAAATAAATGACGGTCTTGGCTGCATTGGCATTGCTTGGATTCTTCAGCTGCAAGTATGCGAAGTTGCGCTTGACATTGCCTTTTACCCATTTATAGAAACACTGTTGGTTGCCATCTATCACCTCGCCAGACGGATTCTCATCCTTGTCCAAGTGGAAATACTTGGTGGTCAAGATGTAGTTCTGGAAGCCCTCTTTCTTCGCTGTTGCAAATTCAGTCGCTTTGTCACCTGTTCCTACCAAGGCATTACTTGTGAGCTTTTCGGGAGTAGTGTTGACATCCGTGGTGAAGATAGGATGGCTCTCGCCTAAGTTGCCGGAAGTCTCCAAGATGACACCTTCGTCAGAAGCGGATTGGTTGTTCGGTAATTTCGTGAAATTCACAGAGGTGGCATTCGACTGATAGTCAGCAGAGACACTGTAGGCAGTGACTGCCGTTCCGTTGAGCCTCTCGTTCAAGCTGTAATCTACAGGGTAGCTTTGGCTATATGTGGCATACTTGATGTAATCTTTGTCGGCACTTCCTATAGTCTTGTTGTCCTTGACGATGGCTATGCGGTATAGTTTGCAGTTCTGTACACAGAAAGTTAAGTCCTTGGTCGTATCCCCGAGTCGATAGACAGAAACGCGATTATTATTACTGTTTGTAATTGTTTTGAGGCTATCGACGCCTAATGTGTTCAGATTGAACATCTCATTTTTGCCATTGTGTTCTATGTAAACCATTGCCTTGGCAGGAACCGATTGAAGGGTGACGTAATGTGTTCCACCATTGAGGTACAGATAGGTATTACCTTTGGCTTCTGACTTATTTTTACATACTATTTGGAATCTGTCGCTATAGTTTTTCACTAAGTTGAACAGCAAGCCTTTTAGTTCTGGCAGAACGGTATTGCTTGCGCCTGCTTTTATCTCTTGTCCTTGTGCAAATGTTCTGCTGTTTGATGCATTGCTACTTCCGTATTCATGATCATTGCCTTCATTTTTCTCCCCCCAATAGGTATTTCCCGCCGTTACGCTTTCTTTGATTTCATTGAAAGTGGAGGCTGAGATATTGGTGAAATCCCAGGTATAAACATCTTTTCTATCACGAGAGTCAGAGGCATCTCCAGACTTAGGGGTCTCGAAATAGAACTTGATGTTTTTCTCCATTGGCTGCCCGCCATTTCCTACAATGGCGTATGTAGGAATTGTCACCTCATAGCGCATGCCATAGAATAAGTGCTGGCCAGAGTACTCAAACCACAATTTGTTTCCTTCGGCATGAATAGGATTGTCGCTTCTTGCGCTGTAGTATTCTATAGATGTATAGCTTTCGCTACCACCCATAGGGCGACAGAAAATCAAGGCACCATCCAAAAGTTGGATGTCTTCTTTGAATTTTATTTCTATCTGCTTGGATGTAGTCGGCTGAACATCTTCCACTTTTATGGTAGATTCTGCTGCAGGGGACGTAGATTCTACTATTGGTGCGTTACCTATCACTTTGGCTGTTGTAAATACAAAGGTGTCATCTTCAAACTTTCCGCCTTCTACATTTTGAAGTTCTGCCTTTTTTTCCAATTTTAAAGTATAGGTATAGTTGGGAAGAAGCTGCTGACCTTCTTTGGGCGTAAATACAAGTTTGTTGCCATTTGCGATACCCTCCACAATTCCTATGTCGTGGGTCTTCTGGCTTCCGTCTGCGCTTTCTCCCTTGAGAGTCGCAGTTACACTGTTCTTGATAGTTGTATTGGCAGACAAGATGATACGTGTGGTGAGAGGAGCCTCGTCCTGATTGTATGGGGTGGTCATACTCAGTTTTGTACCCTCCAAGGAACAAATCAAGTGCAATACAATCTGATTGTTCTTCAAGGTAGAGCCTGCTGCAGCATCTTGCAAGCTACCGGCAGTAATCTTGATGGAGTAATGCTTACCTGCTTTTAATTGAACAGGCACGTAAAGTCTCGTGCAATCAACGCTAAAGCCGCATTCTTGAGAATCCTTATATGTATTTACTGTCGTACCGTCGGATACGATAACTTTGAAGTCGGCTGTTTTCTCAAGTTTTTCTTCGAAAGCAAACTCCACTCGGTTGTTGTCGAGTGTGGAAACTTTTTCTGGATTAGCTTCAATTTTTTTACTTCCATTGTATGCTCCCAAATAGTTCAATCCCTTGGTTGAGAATGTGAAGCTGCAGTTCTCGTTGCCCGTACCCGAAGTCTCCATGATCACATTTGCAGGAATATTCAAGGTATATGTGGTAGCTGACTCCAACTGCTCGTTTTGGGGTAGTGTAAAGTTGAGTTCTTTCACGCCAGTTTCACCTGCGTTCAAAGTGGCAGTTACTTCCATGGCGTTGTCTTCGTCGTCAGAGGTCAATGTGGCGTTGATGGTTTGCTCCGTAGAAGTCTTTTTTCCATTGACATCGTAAGCCCACAATGGTTTTTCAGAAGTCACCGTGATGGATCTGAGGTTAGGATCGACTCCTGTTGCTTTGTCCGCAGGTGTTGTCATGGTAAGAACAGGTGCGGCATCAAGTACAGAGATTTGCGAAATCCATGCTCCCCACTCTGCTCCGTTCGGGTCAATGGTTAGGATGGCATTACCATCTTGAGTCACTTTGTATATTTCTATATTGTTATTTCTTTCTTGAGAAACTTCCAGGTTGGTCGTCGGAAGAATGCCTGCACCCGTATAATTAATCTTTACCTTCTGTCCTTCATGAAGAGAAGGAATGGTGATGGTGGCTGTTCTTGGAAGGGAAACGCATTTTCTTTCTTTATCTGCGCATACGTGACCTGTGAAGCGAAGACCACGAAGTAAGTCCACATCATAACCTGTGGCAACAGTAGGTTCGTGATCAGTGTTTCACCATTCATCGACTCCATTAGTGCTATGTGTCCAAATTTCAGATACGAATTGGCTTTCTGATTTTTTCCATAGGCTCTCGTCTGTGAAATTCCATGTGTAAGGGTAAGCCTGTACCGTATAATTGTCCAAGCCACCTGTTTGATAAATGATTTCAATGGATGTGATGTAGGCTTTATCTTTATTATTATTGGTAAAGGATACAGAATTTGCACCTTCCTTCAATGACCAGGTTTGTGTGTTGACACATTGTGTGTTGACATCACTTGTGGATTTGTCTAAAGTGCCGCCTATAGTTGGGCTTTCAGCAAAGTACCCTTTATTTATATCCTTTTCAAAATTAAATACAATTTTTGTAATCTTCGTTTCTGCTGATGAGCCTGAAATCGTGATGATGGCACCTGTCTTTAGCGCAATCGTTTGTCCATGGTTAGAACCAACATCTGCAGTATTCCAACTGGCATTGTCACCGCTTGCTGCAGTGATTGTCAAAGTAATGCCTCCATTTTCAATCGATCGGGAACTGTCTGCGGGAACGTTCAGTTTGGTTAGGTTACAATCGCTTGTCGGTGATTCGACATTGAATGTCTTCGTCTTGTCCGCCCAAGCATTGCTTCCCCAGAATACCATCAGGAGAAGCAAGCAAAAGTCAATCAATCTTTTCATTTTACTTACATTTATATTTATAATGTTTTTTGTTTTATTTAATCATCATTTTCTTGTTGCCTATATCTATTGAAACAGTCTTTTTGGCGTAGTTTTTTAAGCAGCAAGACATACGTCTTAACTCCTTAACTTCCTTAACTCCTTTAACTTCCTGATATGCGAAAGTTCAATTATTATATTGCAAAATTACTTTTTCCCATATAGATAAAGGTGCAATATTGAAATTTTATAGTGGAAAATAATGAAAGTATATTCGAATCCGATTCATAAACTACATTTTTTCTTCTCTTTTCGTGTATTTCCACCAATTTCTATTCGAAAATCCACCATGCCGATTCTTTTTTGTTGTAGTTTGCCATCACAGAAAAAACAGTTCTATATAATTATTCACTGAGCCCACTTAAAAAAAAGGGCTCAGTTTATTACTTTTCTATTTTGCAGCCGGCATTGCGGAGCAACTGGAGAAGACCATTTTCACCACCTAAATTGGCGGCATCAACAACAAAGAAGGTTGGCTTCTCTGCCATCACAGTCTGCACCTTTGCAGCCCAAGTCTCAAGAGTTGGTTGAGAAACATGAGCGCCAGTAGCCTTGAAAGCAGCATCTACGTCCTGTGCCTTGAAAGCACCTACAGCCTTATTCAACTTGGCCAACTCTGTAGGCTCATTCTCCAGAAACTCTACCAAGCGTGCCACCTGCTGCTTCAGGTCACTCTTATAGGTAGCATTGATATAAGCATCCACATCACTTAAACCACCTACAGTCTCATTGTTTGCCTTTGCCTGTGCTTCAAAATACTGGTCGAAAGTATGAGTAGGATCATACATACCCATGTGATTGGCCACAAAAAGCAACTGCTCCATATCTTCCATCAAAGCTGCAGGAGTCAGGTTACCATACTTTTTCTGCACATAGGAACTACGGAAATCCACCTCCATGTATTTCTTGAGGAAAGCATTAAGCTTTGTCTGCTGAGCCGGAGTAAGCAAACTGAGGAGGGTCTTGCCGTCAGCCAGTTTCTTAGCGTCATTGATGGTCTCTTGATAAGCCGCCTTGTTTACCTCGAAATACATCTGATCGGTATTAGTAAGTGCTTCCTTCAACTCACCACTCAGACTGACAACACCCATAGGATTCATGAGTCGGTTGGATGCCATGATATAGGAAGGCTTCAGATTGGTACTGTCCTTACTGATCTTGTAAAGAAGCTGTGCCTGTACACCCACCATGCCTACGCTTACCAGCATAAGCGCCAAAACAATTCGCTTCGTCGAATTGAAATTCATTGTCTTGAAAATCATTTGCTTTAAATTCATTTACTTTTAAATTAAAACATAAAACTTACCTTTCACAAAACTCTCTAATTTGTGGACAAAGGAACAAAAAAATCCCGATACAGCAACAATTGTATCGGGATTTCATATATTTATGTGACATTTTTCTTGTTACTTAGCCTCACCAGCCTTTGTTGCATGCATGATAACCTCTACGTGGTTGCCATCCTTCATCACTACATTCTTGAGGAAATCGCTCACTGCCTTTGCATCTACAGAGCTTACCTCCTTCTTGTAATTGGTATGAGTATCAATACCATAAAGCAAATACTCAGAGATAACACCCATCCAATAGCCATTTTGCTTACAGTTTACATCAGCCTGCTTCAGAAGGATTTCCTTCACCTTCTGGAGGTCATCCAGATTAGGCTGCTCCATCGCATCCTTCAAGCCAGAATAGAAGTAAGGAATAGCATCCTTAGACTTGTCTGGGTTCATCATTGCATTACCAGTAAAGCCTACACGCATGGTCTTGCCATCAAGTTTTACACTTTCCATAGCATCAGCACCTGCATAATAAGCAGCACTCAACTTCTCACGGATATTACGGTTGTAATCCATATTGATAACACGGGCTGCGATATCAGCAAGAACTGAGTTGCGCAATGTATAAGGAGCCTCTGAGCACCAGATCTCAACAGCTACATCCTGTGGATTCTCCATTGCCTTGGTAAACTTGTTGACAACTTCACCCTTCACTGGCAATGTCTCTACGTTCTTAAATTTCTTTCCGTTGCTTGGCAAAGAAGCGATATACTGCTCGATAAGAGGAAGAATCTTAGCCTCATCGAAGTTGCCGACAAAGAAGAAAGTATAATCCTTCGCATTACCGAAAAGCTGCTTACCGAGTTCAAGTGCGCGATCGTAGTTTACACTCTTCACCTCATCCACTGTCATTGTGCGGAATACTGGATTACCAGGATAGAGAGTACTGGTCAATGAATCCTGGAATACAGCCTGAGGATTGTTGCTACGATTAGCGAGTGCTGTTACCTGATTGTTGATCAGATTGTTGACAGCCTTCTCGTCCTTAGTCAGATTAGTGAGCTTCAAATAGATGAGCTGCATCAAAGTCTCCAAATCCTTTGGAGTTGAGCCACCAGCCAAACCATGACGGTATTTTGAAACACTGAATCCGCAAGAAGCAATCTTACCAGCCAAAATCTTCTCGAGATCATTATTGGTAAAGCCACGCAAACCACTTGAGTTCATCAAGGCACCCATCATCTTCACCTCGTTGAGATCCTTTGTTCCGAAAGCAGAAGTACCACCATCGGCAGTGGCAGCAAACTGTACCTCGTCGTTCTTGAAGTCAGTCTTCTTGAGCACTACTTTGGCACCATTAGAGAGGGTAAGCATCTTGTAACCGAAGAGCTTATTCTCTGTAGTCTTCTTGATTTTACCAGCCTTAGGAAGCTCTGTCATCAATGGTTCCTGCTTTACATTATCAACGTAAGCTTCGAGCTTTTCACCACGCACCTGCTTTACGGCGTCAGCCAACTGCTGCTGTGTTGGATAAACAGCACCCTCAGCATCACGCATCATCAGAAGTGTTACGAAGTTGGTATCAGTCTCGCAAATCAACTCCTTGGCATAAGCATTGATAGCCTCAACAGGAATACTTGGAACCAGCATCTTATAGATCTGATATTCATCCTCTACAGAAGGAATTGGCTCATTAGAGATGAAATGATCTACATACTGAGAAGTAAACTGCTCATTCTTCATCTTATCACGGTTAGAATACATCTTATCCAAACCGCTCATGAAATCCTCTTTATAGCGAACGTACTCAGTAGCCGTAAAACCGAAGTCCTTAGCACGCTTAGCCTCACGGAGAACAGCTGCATAAGCCTCAAGCATCTTGCCAGGCTTGGCAACTGCAGTAAGACTGAAAGCATCCTTTGTGCGGGAAACCAAGTAGCTGCCATTATCACAACCAGCCTGGAGATATGGACAGTCAGCCTCCAATGACTTTTCGCCCAAACGAGAGCTAAGCATGCTGGCAATTGCACTCTGAACATAAGAAGTAGCGAAGTAATTGAGACTACCCTTCAAAGAGTCAGGTGTAGCATCGTGCTTCATGCTGATCATAGCCACATCGTAGTTCTGCTCCTTGTCCTTGTCAACTACATAGATAGCTGTATCATTGTCAGGAACCAACTCAGGGATTACCTTTGCTGCATTAGCAGGAACCTTGATGCCGCTGAAGAGTTTCTTGATCTGTGCCTCAATGTGATCAACATCCACATCACCTACAACGATGACAGCTTGGTTGTCCGGACGATACCATTTGCGATAGTAAGCACGGAGAGTTTCAGGATCGCAACCATCAATGATACTCATCAGACCGATTGGCATACGATAACCGTACTTGCTGCCAGGATAAAGTGCAGGAAGTGAACGCTCCATGATACGCTGCTGACCTACCATACGCATACGGTACTCATTGTGTACAACGTCACGCTCATTGTCGATAGCCTCTTGGGTAAGAGAGATACCATTGCTCCAATCCTTGAGGATGAGCATACAAGAATCTACGGCTGTAGTACGAGTAGTTGGTACGTCGGTAAAATAATAAACGGTCTTGTCGATGCTTGTGTAAGCATTCAAATTCTTACCATACTCCACACCAATGCTCTGAAGATAGTTCTGAAGGCTATTGCCCTGGAAATGCTCAGAACCATTGAAAGCCAAGTGCTCCAAGAGGTGAGCCAAACCACGCTGGTCGTCATTCTCATTAATAGAACCAACCTTCTGTGCAATGTAGAAACTAGCTACATGCTCAGGGAAATTGTTGTGACGAATGTAGTAGGTAAGGCCGTTGTCAAGGTGACCGATTCTCACGTCCTTGTCAACAGGAACCTGAGGCATCTGCTGTGCCACCATTGAGCCTGTAGCCAGCAGCATCACTGCCGCTACAAAAAACTGCTTTAATCTCATGTTTTATTATTATGTTAGAATTATTACTTACATTTTATTATTTAATCTATACACATACATATTATAGAAAATGGATATTTTCTGAATATACATTTATAGTATAAAACGAAATCCCCACGCCTTTGGGTAGCTTTCAGAATGCAAAAATAACATAATTAAAGGGAGAAAACAAATATTTTGTAGTTTTTTTCACTCTTTATCCCTCATTTTCACGCTTGTATCGCTATTTTCACACTTTAGCCTGGAAAATCATGCACTAACTCAAAGAATCGGAAGTCCTTTATCCATGCACCTGAAAGCTCTTCATCCAAGAACCGCGGAAAAGGCGTATGAGGAAGAGAACTCCACGGAAAGTAAGTTCCGTAGCCATCGCAATCCACACACCTTCCAATCCGTAGCTTTTGGATAAGGCGTAGGCAAGAGTGAGTCGCACGAGCCACATGGTACCGAGATTGATAGCAGCAGGCTTGAATGTATCACCTGCTCCCACACAGACACAATAGGTCACGATGCTCGCAGCAAAGAACGGTTCGGCAAATGCTTCGATGCGCAGACAGGTAGTACCCAACTGTCGGATGGCCTCCACAGGAGAAAGCACTCCTATCATTTCTGGCGCAAAGACATACATGATGACTCCCATCAATGCCATCACCAACATACCAAGGCCAACGGTCATATAAGCAAAGTTCCTGCACAGGTCTATGCGCCCCGCCCCATGAGTCTGTCCTACCAGAGTAGTAGCAGCATCACCGATACCATAACCAGGCATATAGCAAAGACTTTCTGCAGTAATCGCAAAAGAATGGGCAGCAATGGCTATGTTACCCAATGGTGCTACAATCATGGTGCTCACAATCTGTGCTCCACTCATCAGAATATTCTGTATGGCGATAGGGATGCTGATCTTGCAGGCTCTCTGCACATATTCCTTTACCCAATGAAAACGCACATGGTCCTGACGGAGATTAAGCATCCGGTTCTTACAAGCCGACAGATAGAGATTGGGTAGTGAAATACAGATATATGCCAAGGCTGTACCCATAGCTGCACCCACAACCCCGAATTTGCAGATATAAATGAAAATATAATTGAAAATTACATCACAAATACACACCAGTATAGCCATCACGCTCGGCGTATGCATATTACCTGCCGACTTGAGCATCATCTCTGAAGTATGATAAAGATACACGAAGGGAAGCACCAAGGAATATATCAGGAAATAACCAGAAGATGCTGAAGCGATATCAGCACCACCACCCAACCAGTATGGAAGATGTGAATGTATTCCCACTCCTATGAGCGAGAGGAACACACTGAAAGCCAGTCCACAAATCAAGGCATGGCGAAAGACCTGACGCGCCTTCACAAAATCATTGGCTCCGATAAAATGAGCTACCTGCACTGAGAATCCTGTGGCAGCCGCACTCAGCAAACTGCCAACCAACCATGTGGTAGATTCTATCAGACCGATACTGGCTGAAGCCTCAGCACCCAGATGACCAACCATAGAGGCATCAATAAAAAACATCAGGACGGTGGAAATCTGTGCCAACATAGACGGGATACTCAATCCCACAATCAGATTGAGTTTCTCGCTACGTGCCATCGTTCTACCCGAACGAATCGACTCCATCAGATATTCTGTTTTCTTACTATATAGCATATTTCTTATTTATATTTTCTATCTATTCTTTTATCGATTTACGTCAAAACAAAATACACGGAAAATGGCGACTCCATGTTGAGGAACCGCCATTTCTTATTAACATAAATAATTATTACTTTCAATCAATATTCCTAAAATACATACTTTCACCTTTATGAAAACTAACCTAACCTATTTGTCGTCCTTGAATAAACAATCTTTATTTACCTTTTCTTCTAACACCTGTCGTCCTTGAATTACAATCTTAATAACCTACCTTTTAAAAAACAAAACCTAGAACAATTTATTACCTAACTAAAAACCTAAAACTTATATTTCTGAGGCAAAGGTACTACATTTCTTGGAACCCACAATATTTTTATGAATAAATTTGCAGCTTTCTAACATTTTTTTGATATACATCAAAGGATTGTGTACGAACACAAATACTAATTTAGCCTTCGCAACATATTTTTAGAATTGAAAATAGAAATGAAAATCATGGAATCATAAAGGAGGAAAAAGAGGGGAAATTCCGTGAGTAATCGTATGAGCAAGAAAACTTCGTGAAATCCGATGAAAAAAGAAAGCCTTGAAAGTATCACTACTCCCAAGGCTAAAATTTCATCATGTCTTTCAGCAGTCATCATATGCGAGTATATTGCTATACATATAAAGCATATTACTGCCTGATATTATTCTTCCGTTATCCAGCTACCTTTACCTCGCTTATAGGCAGTCAATGCCATTTCGAAGCGAAGCATAGAATAAGCAGGGATGGTTGAGTTAACGCGACCGCCATAAGCGAGATTAGCAGGAATGAATACCTGCCAGTGATCTCCGACATGCATGCCCAAAAGGGCTGTGGTGAAACCATCTATCCAACCATAATTAACAGTCGTCTTTGTTGGCTTAGCCGTTTCCGGACTATACGCATCAGCAACAAAAGTCTGGTCAAAAACATAACCATTGGCATAAGAATCGGATGGAATCAATCTACCACGATAACTCAACTGGATAGAATCGGTATAGAGCAGATTAGCATCGCTATTACCCTCCTTCAGTATATGCACCACGATATAATCATCGTCATTATACTTTAGGGTAGAAGCAGCACCTTGTCCTTCCGTAGTGGATGTCTGGTTCTGAAGTGTCCAGCTACGTATCACCTTCCACTCCGTACTTCCATTGGCAATCTGCTGTCGGGCTTTAGCTAATGTATCAGCAAAAGCCTTATCATTACGCTCCTGCCAATTTCTAAACTCAGAATTCGACTCGTCCTCATTCGTCTCACTGCATGATGACAGTACGAAAACCGTCATCAGCAGAAAGAACAAATATTTAATATTCTTAAAGTTCATCTAAATCTTTTGTTTTGCTATATCATATACCTTATTATATATATGCATATCACTCAGACTACACAAATCATACAGGTATATCCCGAAATACTGGGGCAATTAGAAATTCTTGATTTCCTTGCCAAGCTTTTTCAATACGCTTGTGATGCTCACACGCTCCTCGATGATACTGCGCAAGTCGCTGATAGCAACACGCTCCTGCTCCATAGTATCACGATAACGGAGAGTTACCTTATGATCATTTGGAGTCTCGTGGTCAACGGTGATACAGAATGGAGTACCGATGGCATCCTGACGACGATAACGCTTACCGATAGAATCCTTAGGATCGCCATAGTGAGTATTGAAATGGAACTTCAACTCATCTACAATCTCGTGAGCCAACTCTGGGAGACCATACTTCTTATCCAATGGGAATACGGCGCACTTCACTGGAGCCAAAGCCTCAGGCAAACGCAATACAACACGTGTCTCACCATTCTCCAACTTCTCCTCGCAGTAAGAGTGGCACATTACGCTGAGGAACATACGGTCAACACCGATAGAAGTTTCTACATCGTAAGGCACATAGCTCTCGTTCTTTTCTGGATCGAAGTACTTGATAGAACGGCCGCTGAACTTCTCATGCTGAGAAAGGTCGAAATCGGTACGGCTATGAATACCCTCAACCTCCTTGAAACCGAAAGGCATCTTAAACTCGATATCTGTAGCAGCGTTAGCATAGTGAGCCAACTTCTCGTGGTCGTGGTAGCGATAGTTCTCATTACCCATGCCGAGAGCCTCGTGCCATGCCAGACGAACCTTCTTCCAATACTCAAACCACTTCATTTCTGTACCTGGCTGGCAGAAGAACTGCATCTCCATCTGCTCGAACTCACGCATACGGAATACAAACTGACGGGCAACAACCTCGTTACGGAAAGCCTTACCAATCTGGCAGATACCGAATGGCAACTTCATACGACCAGTCTTCTGAACACTCAAGTAATCTACGAAGATACCCTGAGCAGTCTCAGGACGGAGATAAACCTTGCTGGTAGCATCGCTTGCCGCACCCATCTGGGTAGAGAACATCAGATTGAACTGGCGAACATCAGTCCAGTTCTTAGTACCGCTGATAGGGCAAACGATACCCTCATCCTCGATAATCTGCTTCAGCATCTCCAGGTTAGGGCCCTGCATAGCCTCAGTATAACGAGCATGAAGTTCATCATACTTCTTCTGGTTTTCGAGAACACGAGGATTGGTAGCACGGAACTGAGCCTCATCAAAGCTGTCGCCGAAACGCTTCTTTGCCTTAGCAATCTCCTTAGCAATCTTCTCTTCGTATTTAGCCATGTGATCCTCGATGAGCACATCAGCACGATAACGCTTCTTAGAGTCGCGGTTATCAATCAATGGGTCATTGAAAGCATCTACGTGGCCGGAAGCCTTCCAAACTGTAGGGTGCATGAAGATAGAAGCATCAAGACCAACAATGTTCTCGTGCAGCAATACCATGCTCTGCCACCAATACTGCTTGATATTATTTTTCAGCTCAACACCATTCTGTCCATAATCATAAACAGCTGCCAAGCCATCATAAATTTCACTACTTGGGAATACAAAGCCATATTCTTTGCAATGGCTTACGATTTTCTTAAAAACATCTTCCTGTGCCATGATAAAAACTTATTTTTTTCAAATTTTCGGCAAAGATACGCTTTTTTCTCGAAATTTTGTTGTATTTTTGCCATAAATTATCAAAATAAGTATTAAAAGCTATCTATGAGCGACGAAATTAAAGATAAAGACGGAATAGAAGGTCAAAATCCTGACAACTTGCAAGATTCTCAAAATAACGACCTGCAGAACACCTCTAAAGACGATTTGGGGGATTCACAAAAGGACGACTTAGAGGATTCGTCAAAGGATGATTTGAAAAATCAGACCGAACAGCATTCCGATTATAAGCCGGTGAACCGATTCGACGCATCCGCTGTACACCATCTCAGCGGTATGTACCAGAACTGGTTCCTCGACTATGCCTCGTACGTAATTCTGGAGCGTGCCGTGCCTCACATCGAGGACGGATTGAAGCCTGTGCAGCGACGCATTCTCCACTCCATGAAACGTATGGATGATGGCAGATACAACAAGGTGGCTAATATCGTGGGCCACACCATGCAGTTTCATCCTCACGGTGACGCCTCCATCGGTGATGCCCTGGTACAGATGGGACAGAAAGACCTGCTCATCGACACACAGGGTAACTGGGGAAACATTCTCACTGGCGACCGTGCGGCAGCTCCCCGCTATATCGAGGCACGACTTTCCAAGTTTGCACTCGACGTAGTATTCAACCCGAAGACTACCGACTGGCAGCTCTCATACGACGGCCGCAATAAAGAGCCTATCACCCTGCCTGCCAAATTTCCTCTGCTCCTTGCACAAGGTGCAGAAGGTATCGCCGTAGGCTTGAGCAGCAAGGTGCTGCCCCACAACTTCAATGATCTCTGCGATGCAGCCATTCACTATCTGAAGGGC
>ULNE01010001.1_pt1 | contig 13837 bp, 9 predicted proteins | sample 1951831 | NCBI WGS metagenome assembly ULNE01 (sample SAMEA4835568, study PRJEB28245) | human gut metagenome | biome: gut microbiome; material: fecal sample | place: Denmark | collected 2008 | reverse complement strand
CGGCGGTTTCCGAAGCGCGGATGCTCCGCGAGGATGCGAAGTATCGTCTCGTCAGCCTGCCCGGCGAGCTTCCTTTTGAAAACTATCTGAGGCTTGACAATACTAATCTTGCTCCCGCCGAGGCGGCGGAGATAATAAAAAAGCATTTTGACCTTTAAATAAATTTACGGAGGAGAGGAAATTTTTATTATGAAAAAAACAGTCATAAAGCGGCTTCTTCTTGCCGCCGTGATATTTATCTGCGCTTTTCTTGCCTCGTGCGGCATGAAAGACCCGTATCATATTCATGCTTTCGGCGACTGGCGAATAATGAGCGAGGCTACCTGCACGAAAAACGGCTTACGTGAGCGGGTTTGCAAATGCGGCGAGAAGGAGACAGAGATTATAGAGGCGACAGGGCATAACTTCGGTGACTGGACAACGGTAAGGAAAGCGACCTGCACCGATGACGGCTTAAATGAAAGAATATGCCACTGCGGCGAGAAGGAAACGCGGATTATCAAAGCGACCGGACATGATTTCAGCGATTGGACGCATGTGAAAAAGGTTAGCTGCACAGATGACGGAGAAGACGAAAGGGTCTGCTCCTGCGGCGAGAAAGAGACGCGCGTGATAAAAGCGGAAGGACACAAAAAGGTGACCGACAAGGCTGTAGCGGCATCATGTGCCGCCCCAGGCAAGACGGAGGGAAGCCACTGCTCGGTATGCGGCGAAGTTTTCATTGCGCAGCAGATTATTCCCGCGCTCGAGCACAAATGGCAGGAGGCAACCTGCGCTTCTCCGAAGAAGTGCACGGTTTGCGGCAAAACGGACGGTGAGGCTCTGCCTCACACTATGGAAAACGGCAAGTGCAAGGTCTGCGGTTATTATTACAAAGCGGTCATCTATGACGGAAATGCCGTCAGAATTATATACAAAAGGGCAAAGAAAATCGGAAGCGACGGTACCCGCCTTGAGCTTTTCTTCGATGTCGAAAATAAAACAAGCAAAACCATGATGCTTCAGGCTGATGCCATATCGCTGAATGGCTATTGCTTCAGTAATATAAGCATGAGCTATAATATTATTTCACGTACCGTCGGAGAAATCAGCCTCTATATAAATGAATTCGACTCGTCGCTGGTCGATGCCGACAAGATAGAGTATGTTGGCGGTCAGTTCAAAGTACTTGACGACGCTACCATGACTGTTTATGACACGGCAATCTGTACAAATGTCAGAGTTGATAAGCTCGGCACGGGCGGTATTCCCGCAAATTTCAACGAGAAAAATAAGCTGTTTGAGGATTCAAACTGCACGATATATTATCATCTCTTAAAGAAAAGCTCAGCTTCACCAAGTCAGGCAAATCTTTATCTGTACTTCAAGAACAAGACAAACGGGATACTGACGGTTCAGGCGGAAGCCCTCGCCATCAACGGCATCGGCTTCTATCAGCTTATCGCGAGCGATGCGGTACTTCCGATGTCTATAGGCACGGTAAATATCAATATCGGCGATTTTGATTTCAAAAAAGTAAATATAAACGCAATCGAAAAGCTCGGCGGACAGCTTGATATAATACAGAATGCCTTCAGGTCATATAAAGTGATATTCGCAAATTCGGACAAGCTTGAATGAGTCGCGGCTACGGGCTTGACTTTTTGCAATTATATTTGCGGCAAATGCAGACTGTGACTGAAAGAAAAATGCGGTAAATCCGATTTCGGATTTACCGCATTTTAAAATTTAATTTTAAAGCAGGGGAGCCACTACCTTCGGAAAATCGCGGTAGTCATCTATCGTGAGAAAGCCGAAATCGGATTTATATACCGATTCGTCATTGCCGCCGAGTCCGTAGTCGTCACCTACAAAAATCACCTCGTCATGCGCTATGCCGCGCTCCTTGCAGTATTTTGCGAGCGCATAATACTTATTATACGGAGCGGGAGCCATATCAAATGAAGAAGAACCGCCGACAAATACATTGTAGTCGGAGAATACTTTGCAAACCTCATCGTATATTGCGCGGCGACGGCTTCTGTCCGGGTCAAAGGCGAGCTTGTCCTCTATCTTTGCCTTTGTGCCGAGTATTGCGAAGGTTACGCAACCCGATGCGTGAAATTCGACGCTGTCGCCTGCATATTCGGTAAAGCCGTGCTCTTTGCGAAGCATAGCCACACGCTTTTCGCATGACTCTCTGTCGCAGGGCATAACATTGTCCTCTTTTGTCTCCAGATCACCTGTCGCGGCGTTGTATTCGGCATATTGCATGCCGTAGTTTCCGATTATATCTATCGGAAATCTGCCCATCTGCTCAAATATGCGGCGACAGTTTCCGGCGCCTACCATGAGCAACTTGTATTTTTTGCCAAGTGCTTCGAGTGCCTTTCTGTTTTCCTCGCAGAGAGGCGTTTTGTGGCAGGTCAATGTGCCGTCAAGATCAAATGCAAGAAGCTTTATCATTTTTTATTTTCCCCCATATTGTAAGTTTGTAAAATCAATCAAGCTTTACTCCGATAAGCTGTGCCAGAGCGGAAATATCCTCGCTGGAGCCGTTTTCGGAAATGTATTTTTCAAATTCTTCTTTGAGTGTTTTCATATAATCATCGGATATGCCGAATATCGCCTTATCGCCTCTTGCCACAGCGTCCTTTGCGGCTGTCGGCATGACCTTGGAATCGGAATAAATCTTCAGCATTTCCTGCTCGTCACGGTCATTCTCTGTTGCGATGGATACGATGCTTACTATGGAATCCGTTTCTTTTTTGTATTCCTTGTCGGAAACGGCAGAGTCACTTTTCGCCTGTCCCATTATGCGGTAAACATCTGCCATGAGCATCGTACTGCCGCGGACATTCCTGTGGCTCTCGGGGACGGCTTCCGCAAGAATTGCCATCGCATCGGCGACGGCTTCGGAAGAATCCGGATTTATGTTTTCAAACATTGCTCTGACGTCGGTTTGATAGAAATCTATCTCTTTGCCGGAAATAAGAGTAACAACATCTGCAGTATCGCGGACATCGCGTATTATATCGGCAAATCTGTTCAGATCGGCGCATACCGTATCAGGCTTTGTTTCTGCAAATGCTTTTGCGATTGTTCTGATGAAGTCGTTTATTTTGACTTTCTGCTCGGAATATTCACCGCTTGTGTCGAGCAGGAGCTTTATCGTGATGTAATCGTTATCGTTATGCACCGCTTCGGACATACCAAGGAGAATATATGCGACAGAGCTTTTATATGCCAGAAAACGATTAAGCTCGCCCGCTATCTCGCGTAGTTTCTGAATATCCTCATCGGAAAAAGCTTCAAAGCTGAGATTATCTATGCTTTTGTTAACATCCTGAGCAATCTCCGAGAGGAGGTCTTTCAGCGGCTTGAAAGTATCGAGAAAAGCATCGGCAGCTATCGGAAAATCGTGGTAAACATTATCTTTTTCACCGCATATCTTATAGCTTGTAAGTCCGCGGAAAGCAAAATTCGTAATACTGTTTATAAACCGGAAAGATGAAGACTCTGCCGATACAAACCTGTGAACCTTTTTTGCCGCCTGCACCGTATCTTCCGAAATGTCATATTTTCCGCTTTCGATATCGGCAATGACGGCGTCTGTCATGTTATCTGCCGTCATTACATAGCCCGAGACGGGCATCCATACGGTAAAGCTTATGAGGATTGCCGTAAAGCCGCCGATAATCATTGATGCGGCGCGGCTTCCGGGTTTTGTCTGACATTCGCCGAGCTTCATTTTCTTTGTCAGCGCTATGGCGATTATTTTGTAGATTATGTAGAAAACTATGCCTGTAAGAATCCATATGAGCAGAAAAGCGACAGGAGAAACTATAGCTGAGGCAATGGGAGATGAATTTGAGACGAGCTCTTTTATCTGCGCATTCTCAACATCGTTTTTGCCTATTTCTGCGATGAACGGCAGATTTGCAAATGCTTTTGCAAGCGGGGCAGAGCACGCTTTTGTGATAAAAAATGCCGCTACAGCCGAAAGAATATGCGATGCCGCACGGATACCTTGAAGAATAAGAGGTCTTTTCCATGCGAGGAGCAATTCTGTTCCGATAAGCAATGCGGTAATTAAGAAAAATATAGCCCAAGTCATAAATGTAACTTCCTTAACAATATATTCAATATTTAGATAATAGCATTTTTCTTCTGTTTTGTCAATAAAAACAGAGCAATAAAGCCGCAACACAATGAAAAATAAAATCGGTAACATTTTTGTTTATTTTCAAAAAATATATTGACTTTTTGCCAAAAACATGGTATCATGATAAAGCGCTGTGAAACGGCAGGTTCTTTTTGCGTCTGACAGCCGCGAGCACGTTTTCAATCCGAGGAAACAGCTGAATAAAACCCGTTTTCAATACGGAGGGATATCGAAGCGGTCATAACGGGTGAGCGCAGAAAAAACGATATGATATATCGTTTTTGCAAGCGTGTAACGAAAATAAGGAGTATCGGAAGTGAGGTTTACCGCACGCGCGATGCGACTATATTTTCGGAAGGGCAGGAGCCGAAGTTATGACGATTTCAATATTTCAATCCGAGGAAACAGCTGAATAAAACCCGTTTTCAATACGGAGGGATATCGAAGCGGTCATAACGAGGCGGTCTTGAAAACCGTTTGGGGGCAACCCCGCGTGGGTTCGAATCCCACTCCCTCCGCCATATATATTTTTTAATTCGGAGAAGTACTCAAGTTGGCCGAAGAGGCGCCCCTGCTAAGGGTGTAGGTCGGATTTAACCCGGCGCGAGAGTTCAAATCTCTCCTTCTCCGCCAAAAGAAAAGTCGCCAAAGGCGACTTTTCTTTTTACTTTTTCACTTTCACCTATACTATTTCTCCGCATTTTAACCATGTTCCGTAGTCAAAATGTAGTCACTGAAAAGCTATGACAGCAAGACTGTATTTTCGCTTGCGTTTTCTTCTTTACTTGACTTTTCGGGAATTTGCGGTTATACTGATATTACAAAAAGGGTTTACTTGCGAGGGAGCTATGGAAGGAATTTTCAAAAGGCGCATTAAGGAATATATATGGGCGGGTATTTTGGCTTTTGTCGGCGCATCGCTCGGAGTTTTTCCCAGACAGAGAATCTCTCGTGCGAAGTTTCGGTAAAAGCACCGCGATGCTTTCCGATGTTACGGAAAATTTCAAATTAAATCAATAACATAAGCAAAAAGGCATGGAATCCGAGGATTCCATGCCTTTTTATCATTATTTTATATTACCGAAAAATCAGTCCTGGAGAGCCGCCTGAGCTGCTGCAAGTCTTGCTATCGGCACGCGGAAGGGCGAGCAGGATACATAGTCAAGACCGATCTTGTGGCAGAACTCAACGGAGGAAGGATCGCCGCCGTGCTCACCGCATATACCGCAGGAGAGGTCGGGACGAACACTGCGTCCGAGTTCAACAGCCATCTTCATGAGCTTACCTACGCCGATCTGGTCGAGCTTAGCGAAAGGATCATTCTCATAAATCTTGGAATCATAGTAAGAACCGAGGAACTTACCGGCGTCATCACGGCTGAAGCCGAATGTCATCTGGGTAAGGTCGTTTGTACCGAAGCAGAAGAATTCGGCTTCCTTGGCTATCTCATCAGCTGTGAGAGCGGCACGAGGAATTTCGATCATTGTACCTACTTCGTACTTGAGGTCGCTGCCTGCTGCCTTGATTTCCTCATCGGCGGCATCTACTACAAATTTCTTTACATACTTAAGCTCTTTTACATCGCCTATGAGAGGAATCATGATCTCGGGAACAACATTCCAATCGGGATGATTCTTCTTAACTGCGATAGCCGCACGGATAACGGCTCTTGTCTGCATTGTGGCAATCTCGGGGTATGTTACGGCGAGACGGCAGCCACGGTGACCCATCATCGGGTTGAACTCATGGAGGGAAGTGATGATTTCCTTGATTCTCTCAACGCTCTTGCCCTGATCCTTTGCGAGGCGGGCAATATCTTCTTCTGTTGTGGGAACGAACTCATGGAGCGGAGGATCAAGGAAACGTATAACAACAGGGTAGCCTTCGAGAGCCTCATAGAGCTTCTCAAAATCGCTCTGCTGCATGGGAAGAATCTTAGCAAGAGCGGCTTCTCTCTCTTCTACCGTGTCGGAGCAGATCATCTCGCGGAAAGCTGCGATTCTGTCCGGCTCGAAGAACATGTGCTCTGTACGGCAGAGACCGATGCCTTCTGCGCCGAGCTCACGAGCCTTCTTTGCATCTGCGGGAGTATCGGCGTTTGTACGAACTCTGAGCTTTCTGTACTTGTCAGCCCATGCCATGATTCTGCCGAATTCGCCTGCTATTGTAGCGTCAACGGTGGGGATAGCCTCGCCGTAGATATTACCAGTGGAACCGTCGATGGAAATGACGTCGCCTTCATGGAATGTCTTGCCTGCGAGAGTGAACTTCTTGTTTTCTTCATCCATTGCGATATCGCCGCAACCGGAAACACAGCACTTGCCCATGCCGCGCGCAACAACGGCTGCATGGCTTGTCATACCGCCGCGAACGGTGAGAATACCCTGAGCGGCTTTCATACCCGTGATATCTTCGGGAGACGTCTCAAGACGAACGAGGACAACCTTCTTGCCCTTAGCCTTCCATGCTTCTGCATCCTCGGCTGTGAATACTACCTGACCGCAAGCCGCACCGGGAGATGCGCCGAGACCGCGACCGAGGGGCTTTGTAGCCTTGAGAGCCTTGGAGTCGAACTGCGGGTGGAGAAGTGTATCGAGGTTGCGGGGGTCAATCATAAGAACAGCTTCCTGCTCGGTTCTCATGCCCTCGTCAACGAGGTCGCAGGCAATCTTGAGAGCAGCCTGAGCGGTTCTCTTGCCGTTACGGGTCTGGAGCATATAGAGCTTGCCGTGTTCAACGGTAAATTCCATATCCTGCATATCTCTGTAGTGCTCTTCCAGAGTCTTGCAAACCTGCTGGAACTGAGCAAATGCCTCGGGGAACTTCTGCTCCATCTCGGCAATCTTCATAGGTGTACGAACGCCGGCAACGACATCTTCGCCCTGAGCGTTTGTAAGGAACTCACCGAAGAGACCCTTTGCGCCTGTAGCGGGGTCACGTGTGAACGCAACGCCGGTACCGCAATCGTCGCCCATATTACCGAATGCCATGGACTGAACGTTTACGGCTGTACCCCAAGAGTAGGGGATATCGTTGTCACGACGGTAAACATTTGCGCGGGGGTTGTCCCAGCTGCGGAAAACAGCCTTGATAGCGCCGAAGAGCTGCTCCTTCGGGTCGGAGGGGAACTCTGCGCCTATCTTTGACTTGTATTCTTCCTTGAACTGACGGGCAAGCTCCTTGAGGTCGTTTGCATCAAGCTCGATATCCTGCTTAACGCCCTTTGCCTCTTTCATCTTATCGATGAGCTGCTCGAAATACTTCTTTCCGACTTCCATAACAACGTCGGAATACATCTGGATAAATCTTCTGTAGCAGTCCCAAGCCCATCTGGGGTTGCCGGACTTCTTGGATATAACTTCAACAACATCTTCGTTGAGACCGAGGTTAAGAATGGTATCCATCATGCCGGGCATGGATGCGCGCGCACCGGAGCGGACGGAAACGAGAAGCGGATTTTCGTGATCGCCGAATTTCTTGCCTGTGATGGCTTCCATCTTTTCGATGTACTCCATTATCTCAGCCTGAATTTCGGGATTGATCTGCTTGCCGTCCTCATAATACTTTGTGCAGGCTTCCGTGGTAATTGTGAAGCCCTGCGGAACGGGAAGACCGATATTTGTCATTTCCGCGAGGTTTGCACCCTTGCCGCCGAGAAGCTCACGCATACCTGCGTTACCTTCCGTAAAAAGGTAGACATACTTCTTTGCCATATGTTTTTTCCTCCATAGTTTTTATTGAGATTTTTACAAATCTATACATTTCGGTATTATACCATAGATTTTTCCAAATATCTATAGCTTTTATAAAAAAAGTTGAGAAAAAACGAGAAAAATTTAAAAAAATCGCAAATTTCTCTTGCAAAAAATCCCTTTACGGGGTAAAATAAAGTGAAAAATGCTGCGAGGCGGCATAAATACGGCATCGCTACGGAAGGGAGGGCTCTCCTTTCCGCATTTCGTGCTGTTTTCGGAAAGGAAAAATTATGTCGATTTTTGATTTATTCAAAAAGATAGAGAGCGAGGGAAAGCGTGCGCCCGTTTCGTATATCGTGGCGGGGCTGGGAAACCCCGGGGCAAAATATGAAAAGACGCGGCACAATGCGGGTTTTCTCGCTATAGACCATATGGCGGGGAAGCTGGGTGAAAAGATAAATTCATCGAAATTTCAGTCGCTCTGCTGCCGCACGGCAGTAGACGGCACGGGGGTGCTTCTGATGAAGCCGCAGACATTCATGAATGCCTCGGGTATAGCCATAGACGAGGCAGCATCCTTCTACAAGATACCGCCCGAGCATATAATAGTGCTGTGCGACGATATAACGCAGAAGCCGGGGCATATCCGCATAAGAAAGAGCGGAAGCGCAGGCGGGCACAACGGGCTGAAGAGCGTGATAGGCTTCTGCGGCGAGGGCTTTCCGCGCGTCCGCATGGGCGTGGGCGAGAAGCCTACTCCCGAATATGACCTTGCCGACTGGGTGACGGGTAAGCTCCCCGAGGCGGATATGAAGGCTCTGCAGGGGCGCTTTGACGATGTTTGCGAGGCGGTTCGTCTGATGCTTGCGGGCGACTATGACCGCGCAATGAATCTTTATAACAGATGATAACGGTAAATATAAAATGAATATTATTTTAAATCAGATTTCTGCGGGGCGCGAGTTTTCGCAGATACTGAAAACGAGGCGTGAAAACAAGGGCAAGGCAAAGAAACTGCCATCCATGATAACGGGGCTTTGCGAGGGTGCGCTCGATGCTTTTCTTGGCGCTTTTATCACGGAGGAATGCAGAGATGAGCCGTCGCTCATCATAGTGCAGGACGAAAAGAGCGCGAGACATATCGCCGCGGCTCTCGGGGCATATGGGATACACGCGACGGTTTATCCCGCGCGCGACCCCGTATTATATAATATGGTAGCTTCTCACGAGGCGGAATATGACAGGGTTTCCGCGCTCTCCGAGATATCGGAGGGAAACGGAGTTGTTGTTATTGCCACGCCCGATGCGGCAATGCAGTTTACCATGCCTGCGGATAAGCTTCGCGCGGGCGCGTTTACACTCTCGGTGGGCGATACGGTGGATATGGCGGAGCTTTCGCGCAGGCTCGTCGATTTCGGCTATGTGCCGTGCGAGCTTGTGGACGGCAAGGGCAGATTTGCCGTGCGCGGCGGTATCGCGGATATCTTTTCGCCGCAGTCGGAGCTGCCGCTGCGAATCGAGCTTTTCGGCGACGAGGTTGACAGGATAGGATATTTCGATATCATCACCCAGCGCTGGGCGGAAAATCTGCGCTCGGCAAAAATAGTCCCCGCCCGGGAGATTATCCCCGATGCCGATGCGCGCGGGCGCATAGAGAGCGCGATACAGCGACTCATAAAAAAGGCGAAAAGCGACTCCGTGCGCTCCTCGCTTGCGGGAGAGCTGACGGCGGTGCAGTCCGGCGCGGAGATACTGACGGCAGAGAAATATCTGCCGCTTATCTATGAAAAAAAAGAATGTCTGCTTGATTATTTCGGCTCAGAGCGCGCCGTTTTCATAGTGGAGTCCTCGGGTGTTTCGGACAGGCTGCGCGCTTCGCTTCGCCACGGTGAGGAAACGGCAAAACAGCTCCTTGAAGAGGGTGTGATGCCCGCAGGTTGCGGCATTTTCATGAAGGATGAAGCGGATTTGCTCACTTTCGCCGAAAAAACCGGTGCGCTGATAGCAAATGCTTTTCTTTCGCAATACTCTGGCAGGCTCTGGGAAATATATTCCGTCCATACGAGGACGACTTCTTTCATGACGGGAAATGCCGAGGCGCTCTGCGAGGACATAGAGTCATACACGCGGGCGAAATATGAGATGATCATCGCGGCGGGAAGCGAAACCGAGGCGGCAAACACGCGCGATATTCTGCTTGATAACGGCATAAGCTGTACTTTCGTTCCGAAAGCCGATGATATAACGGAGCTTACGCGCGGTGTGCCTGTGATAACGGCTTTTTCGGGCGCGGGCTTTGAGATAGTAAACAGCAAATTTATGCTCCTTTCTCTCGGAGAGGGCAGAGCCGAACAGACGAGAACGAGAGGCGTGCGTCGATCCAAGGCAAAGAAAACGGCAAAGGAAAAGATTCTTTCCTATGCCGATCTCACCGTCGGCGACTATGTTGTTCATGATACGCACGGAATAGGCAAATACATGGGTCTGGAGACGATACGCGACTATACGGGCGTCTGCCATGACCACATCAAAATACAATATTCGGGCACGGATGTGCTTTATGTCCGCTGTGAGCAGATAGAGACTGTTTCCAAATATATCGGTGCGGGCACCGACGAGGGCACGATAAAGCTCTCGAAGCTCGGCGGCACGGAGTGGGGAAAGACGAAGGCGCGCGTCAAGAGCGAGGTAAAGCAGATGGCAAAGGAGCTTATCGCGCTCTATGCCGAGCGTATGCGCCGCCCGGGCTTTGCCTTTGACCCCGATGACGATATGCAGAGAGAATTTGAATCGCTCTTTGAATATGAGGAGACGGACGGACAGCTCGCCGCCGCCGAGGATATCAAGCGCGATATGGAGAAGCCCGTGCCTATGGACAGACTGCTCTGCGGAGATGTGGGCTTCGGCAAAACGGAGGTGGCTCTGCGTGCGGCTTTCAAGGCTGTGGCGGGTGGCAAGCAGGTTGCCATACTCGTGCCGACGACGATACTCGCGATGCAGCATTATCAGACTATTGTTTCGCGTATGCGCGGCTTCCCGATAAAGGTCTCGCTCCTATCACGCTTCAAAACGCACGCGGAGCAGGAGGCGGCTGTCCGCGCACTGCGGCGCGGCGATATCGATATTGTTGTGGGAACACACAGAATACTTTCCTCCGATATTCAGTTTCGTGACCTCGGTCTTGTCATAATAGATGAAGAACAGCGCTTCGGCGTGGCTCACAAGGAAAAGCTGAAGCAGATGGCAAAGAACGTTGACGTTCTCACGCTGACGGCGACGCCGATACCGCGGACGCTGAATATGGCGATGAATTCGATACGCGATATGTCGGTGCTCGACGAGGCACCGGGCGACAGAATGCCTGTCCAGACATATGTTCTGGAATATGACGACCTTGTGATAAACGAGGCGATAAGGCGAGAGCTCCACCGCGGCGGACAGGTTTTCTACCTGCACAACAGAATAGACAATATTGCCGGCACTGCGGCGCGGCTGAAAAAAGAATTTCCCGATGCGAATATCGATATAGCGCACGGCAGGATGGAAAAAGAGGAGCTTGCCGATATCTGGCAGAGCCTTGTCGAGGGAAATACCGATATCCTCGTCTGCACCACAATAATCGAAACGGGTGTTGATGTTCCGAATGCCAACACGCTGATTATAGAAAATGCGGATACGATGGGACTTTCGCAGCTTCATCAGATACGCGGCAGAGTCGGCAGGAGCGCACGCCGCGCCTATGCCTATTTTACTTACAGGCAGGGCAAGGCACTCAGTGATATATCTGCGAAAAGACTTGCCGCGATACGCGATTTCACGGAGTTCGGTTCGGGCTTCAAAATAGCGCTGCGCGACCTCGAGATAAGAGGCGCGGGAGATATCCTCGGTGCGCGCCAGCATGGGCATATGGAGAGTGTTGGTTACGATATGTATCTGAAGATACTGAACGAAGCCGTGCTCGAGGAGCAGGGAACCGTCATACCGAAAAAGACGGAATGCACCATTTCCGTCGGCAGGGACGCATATATTCCCGAAAGCTATATTTCATCGGTTTCACAGCGCATAGATATGTACAAGAAGATAGCGGCAATAGAAAACGAAGCCGATGCCGACGATATAGCAGACGAGCTGCTCGATCGCTACGGAGATATGCCGCAGTCGGTGGAGACACTGCTTTCCGCCTCGCTTGTGCGCGCCATGGGCAGTGAATGCGGCATATCTCAGATAGACAAGCGCGAGAACACGGTTGTATTCTATCCCGAGCAGCCCGATTTTCTTATTCTTTCACAGCTTTCCGCGGCTTTTCCGGCGAGAATTACCATCATGCCGTCGGAAAGAACGTATTTTACCTTCAAAATCAGACGCGGGGAGACCGTTTTTGAGATAATTTCCAATTTGTTAAAGAAATATATACAAATAAAATCGAAAAAAGAGTAGATTTTTTTGAAAATTTATGTATAATATTATTATACTCGTTTTTCTTGCGCCGTTTTTGACGCAAAAGCACTAAAAACCAAAGGAGTTTTAAATCACAATGAAAGCAAAAAGACTTATTTCACTCGTTATGGCTGCGCTTATGCTTGCGGGAGCCATGTTTATTTTCGCATCATGCGGAGAAAAGGTTGCAATGTCTCTCGAAATCGACGGCAAAACCTATACCGTCACGAAAAAAGAGCTCGACTTTCTTTTCCCTTATATTAAAATGAACCTTTTCTACAGCTACGGAATGACCTCCGTTTTCAATGATCCCTCTTTCTGGAGCAGTGAGATAAAAAACGAAGACGGCACAAAAACCACCGCAGGAGATGCTCAGACGCAGAATATTCTGAATATAGCAAAGAATCTTGTTGTCACAAAGTACCTCTATGAGAAATACGGCAAGCCCGCTATAGATAACGAAGCTCTCGAGAAATACAAGACACAGCTCGCGCAGATGCTCGCCTACTACGGCTACGGCAAGGAAGGCTACTATAAGAGATACTTCGGCTATACAACAGACCAGGAGCTTGATTATTATACCCGCGGTCTTGAGAACGACGCTATAATGGAATATCTTTTCGGTGAAAACGGTGAGAAGAAGATTACCGACGAGGACAAGGAAACCTACTATAAGGACAGCTATATCGCATATCAGTTCATCATGCTCGATATGAATAAGGATATAACAAAGGACGAAGAGGGCAACCGCGTTCAGAAGACCGAGAAGGATAAGGACGGCAAAGAGACAAAGCTCGAAGAATACGAATACACGGATTTGACAAACGAGCAGAAGGAAGAAAAGAAGAAGCGCGTTGACGAAATACAGAAAGCACTTGCAGGAGGCACTGATTTTGCAGAGCTTGTAGAAAAGTATTCCGACAGTTTCGATTCCCACAAGTATGCAAAGGCTTATATAGTAGCAAAGAGCGGGACGCTCCTCAATTCAACCGTTCAGGAAAAGGTAAAGGATTTTAAGGTAGGAGACTATACCAAGGAAGGCATTTCTTATTCCAACGATAACTATGTTTACTTTGTAAAGAGAGTTGAGCTTCCCGAGAAGGCGTATGCAGATGAGAAATATAAAGATGTATTCTCCTCCTTTGAAGATAATATGAAGAGCGAGAAGTACAATGATATCTGCAAGGAATATGTTGACAAGGTTGTTGTAAACGAGAAAATTGTTTCCAAGTACAGCTTCATAAATGCTTTCCTCAGCGATTTCGTTGATACAAGAAAGTCAAACACAAACACAACAACAAGCAACTGATTGTGTTCGGATTTGTAAAGCCCTTTATACCGGAGCTTCGGGTAAAGGACAACGAATTTTATAAAAGCGTATATTGCGGCGTTTGCCGTGCTATGAAGAGAGAGACAGGTGCACTTTCGTGCGCCTCTCTCAGCTATGATGCGGTTTTTATCGCTCTTGTGCGACTTGCCGTGACGGGAGAGGCATACACCGTGAAAAAAGAGCGGTGTATGCGGCATCTTTTCATACACGGGCTGTGATGCACTGCGATGA
>ULNE01012423.1_pt1 | contig 13902 bp, 9 predicted proteins | sample 1951831 | NCBI WGS metagenome assembly ULNE01 (sample SAMEA4835568, study PRJEB28245) | human gut metagenome | biome: gut microbiome; material: fecal sample | place: Denmark | collected 2008 | reverse complement strand
TTTTCAGAGGGCTTTCAGCCCTGCCAGTACCATTGCCCTTATAGGGCTGTGCAAGCCACCGGCTTTGCCGGTGGTTATGACTGATGCCTTTTTGTGTGTACTGTACTTGGATTTTATCTTGCAAGGGTCGGCGTTACCCTGTCTCGGCGACGCCGACACACACGCTCCGCGTATGTGTCAATTCCCACGACGACCCGTATGGTAGGGAAATTGACTGCTCTGCATATGTGTCATTTCCCATCGACGACCCGCGAGACATTACCGCAGTTTTTCCAGCTCCGTTTCGAGCGCGGCAAATTTCGCCTCGCTCATTTCGCAGAGCGGCAGACGGCAGGTACCTACGTCAAAGCCGAGACGGTTCATCGCCGCCTTTACGGGGATAGGATTAGGCTCGGAAAAGAGCGCACTTATGAGCGGCAGATATTTTCTCTGGATTTCCGATGCCGCGGCAAAATTTCCCGAGCGCGCGAGCGAAACCATGCGGCTCACCTCTGCGGGACAGAGATTTGCGAGTACGGAAATCACGCCGCAGGCACCTGCCGCAATCATCGGCACGGCGATATCGTCATTCCCGCAGAAAACGGAAAAATCATCTCTAATCAGCCGCGATACGCGCATGAAATACGATATATCTCCGCTCGCTTCCTTGATGCCGATGATGTTTTCGTGCTCGCGTAGCACTTCAAGCGCGGAAACGGAAACGGTGCATCCTGTCCGCGATGGGACATTATAGATAATAATAGGAATATCCACTGCATCTGCTATGCTCACAAAATGGCGTATAATACCGATATCGTTTGCTTTATTGTAATACGGAGTGAGAACGAGAAGTGCCTTAGCTCCGAGCGCTTCGCATCTGCGCGCCTTTTCGACTGCCGCACGCGTGTCATTTGAACTGCAACCGATGATAAGCGGCATATCGCCCACTCTCTCCAGCGTGAAAAGTATCAGCTTTTCCGCTTCGGCTTCGGTTACTGTCGGGGCTTCGCCCGTCGTGCCGAGCAGGACGATACCGTCTGTGCCGTTATTCTTATGAAAATCGATAAGCTCCGCTATTTTCAGATAGTTTATTCTGCCGTCCTTATCAAACGGCGTTACAAGAGCGACAAAAGAACCGCTGTACATAAAAAATCACCTCATTGCCATTTTACGCAGATGAGGTGATTTTTGACATTGTCAAACGATATAAGGCTTGCTTTTTATAAGCAGGTCGGCGGGGGCGGGCTTGTCGAGCGCGAGCGTCCAGAGCGCTTCGGCGCGAAGCCCTTTTTCATATTGCGCGGCAAATGGGCTCTGCCTGTAGTCAGCGGGTTTTGTGAGGATGAAAAGCCTGCCTTTTTTGCTTATCTCGGAAGCTATGCGGCGCCCCGTTTCGCTTGCGGCAAGCAGGCTTGTATAGCTCACCTCACCGAAATCCGCATCTGTTATCCCGAGCAGAGCGAAGAGCATAGCGCGGTTTATCCGTGCCTCGGAATATGATTTTGTCCGCGCCGCGGCGATGAGCGAAGCCATATCGAATGAGGTGCGCGCGGCAGAGATAAGGCGGCTCGCAAGCTCCTCATTCATCTCGGAAAAGCGGCAGAGCTCATCCGCTTTTGCCATGCGAAGAAAGGCGGCAAACGGCAGGAAAAGGTTGTCTGCGCGCGCTATTTTTCCGCTTGCCATACAGTCGCGCAGGGTGTCCTCACCCGATTTTGTCAGCGGCGGGATTTTGCCCGAATATATCATGCCCCTCGCGGCGGAGGCGGAAATACAGCCCTCGCCTGCAGTATCGTTGTAGGCAAGTCCCTCGCGGCGCACGGTGTGCGGCACTATGCCGCTTTTTCGCCGCAGAAGCTCGCGGAGATACGCTATGCCGAGGATGTTATTTGAGCCGTCCAGCTCCGGCGTATCGCCGAAAAGCGAACGATATACTGAAAAAAACAGCCTGCCGTAGTGTGTGCCTTTTCCCTCTGCCGAAGCTTCGGCAAGTGCTCTGTCAAAGGCGGTGCTGTTCATGTTTTCGGCGATTTTCATCAGTGCTTCCGCATCTCCGCTTTCACTGCCGAAGGAAAGCTCGGAAACAACACCCGCACGCTCTGCGATATCTACCCCTGCGCGGGCAAAATATTCGGCAGAAGCGGCGCAATAAGGAAAGGGAAGCTCCAGCACAAGGTCGGCACCGCCCGCTATCGCCTCACGCGCACGTTCATATTTGGAAATGACGGCAGGTATACCGCGCTGAGTGAAGCTGCCGCTCATCACGGCAATGACGGCATCGGAATTTTTCTTTACCTCGGAAATATGATATGCGTGCCCGGGATGAAAAGGATTATATTCACAGATTACGGCGCTGATTTTCATAAAAATTCTCCATAATTTTGTTTTTAGCTATTGAAATTGTCACAGACTTCCTGTATAATATTCAGTATAATGCAAAATTCAAATAAAATCAAGTCCAAACGGAGGTTTCATTTTATTATGTATGTTTTAGTAGTAAATGCGGGAAGCTCATCACTCAAATATCAGCTTTTTGATACGACGAGCGCCGCTGTTCTCGCGAAGGGTATCTGCGAGAGAATAGGTCTTGATGGCTTTCTTTCTCACAAGACGGCAGACGGCAGAAAACTTGAAAAAGAATTTCCCATGCCCAATCATTCCGTTGCCACAAGACTCGTTGTCGACACGCTCACCGATCCCGAGACAGGCTGTCTCAGGGATATGAGCCAGATCGAGGCTGTAGGTCACAGAGTAGTGCACGGAGGTCCTTACTTCTTCGAGAGTGTTCTTGTCACCAAAGAAGTGCTTGCAAAGCTGGAGCTCTGCCGCGATTTCGCGCCGCTTCATACAGGAGCGCACCTCATGGGAATCAAAGGCTGTACAGAGGTTATGCCGAATGTTCCGCAGGTGCTCGTATTTGATACGGCTTTCCATCAGACCATGCCCGAAAAGGCATATGTTTACCCCATTCCTTATGAAATGGTGGAAAAGAAGCATATCCGCCGCTACGGTGCGCACGGAACATCGCATCGCTATGTTTCCGGCGAGATGATAAAAATTCTCGGCAAGCCCGCGGAAGAGACAAAGATTATCACCTGCCATATAGGCAACGGTTCTTCCATCTCCGCCGTAAAGGGCGGCAGATGTATGGATACAAGCATGGGCTTCACGCCTCTTGACGGCGTTGAAATGGGCACGCGTTGCGGCTCTATTGACCCTGCCATTGTTCCTTATATCATGAAAAACGAGGGCTTCACTCCCGATGAAATGAGTAACTTCATGAATAAGAAGTGCGGCTTCCTCGGCGTATCGGGCGTATCCTCCGACAGCAGAGACCTTGAGGCGGCTGTCAAGGAAGGCAACGCACGAGCAAAGCTTGCCGTCGAGATACTCGGATATCAGATTCAGAAATACATAGGCTCTTATACGGCGGCTATGAACGGACTTGATGCTATCGTATTTACAGCGGGTATCGGTGAAAACAGCGCCGAAACGCGCGCCCGCGTATGCCACAATATGGAATATTTCGGCATAAAGATAGATGACGAGGTAAACAGCAAGACAAAAGGCTCTTCCGGCGTGACAGAGCTTTCCGCACCTGATTCCAAGGTGAAGGTATACATGATTCCGACAAATGAGGAACTTATGATAGCAAGAGATACAGAGAGTATAGTAAAGGCTCTTTGATTTGTGAGGATATGAAAAGCGGCGGGATGTAAATTCTGCCGCTTTTGCGTATGAGAGAGGATTTTTTGTACTTTTCGTCACTGAAAAATAAAGTAACTTTTCTTTTATCGCGCTTTTTAGTGACAAAAAGCGCGGCAAAAGTCATTTAAGAGGGCTTTCCTCCCTCTTAAAAAATACCCTCCGCGTGCACGAGTCAGTCGCGGGAGCCATGCGTGGCAAGTGCGTGCGGCAAAGGACAAAGTGAAAGTCGGCGGTTTTGCACTCTCCGCAATTTCAGCTATATCACGCGTGCGAACATAGCGCACGAAAAAGCCGAGCAGATTCGTGCACGCATTGCCTGCACGCCCGCTGAAAAAAAGAGGGGCGCGGGCGTGGATGAAGTCTGTGCGCGTACGTGATGGAGAGCACATCTTTTATTTCATCTACTGGCTATACTTTGGTTTTGCATGGTAGGGCGGAAATTGACCGATTTGCGGAGCAAACGCGGTCGGCGTCGCCGAGACAGGGTATTGGAGTTTGGCGAAAGTCTGGGTGCGAACATAGCGAGATAGAATTTATTTTGGCAATACACACATAGTAACTCCTCATCCGTCGCGGTAAACCGCGCCGCCTTCTCCCACTGGAGAAGGCTATACCAAAAAATGCTTTTATCTGTTTTTACAGTAAAAAATACTTTTTCGACACTCTGTATTTTTTATTTTGGCTATTTGCGGTACATTGGTTTATACGGCGGTGGCAAGTCGCATGGAAACATAAAGACACTTTCTCATTTTTCTCATCGCGGGATGCAAATCTGCCGAGTTTTGCGCCCGAAGTGTGGAGCGACCGCCGCATTATGAGAAAATATGGCGAAAAAAGCGGAAAATCGAAAAACTTTTTTCAAAATAATTGAAATAAACCTCTGTACAAAATGAAATTGATATGATATAATTATACTAAATACAATGAGCAAAGGGGCGAATTTTCTGAAAAAGCGTACGGTGTCACTGCTTCTTGCGGTGCTTGCTCTTGCCATGTGCTTGGCTTTTTTTACCTCATGCGGAAAAGAACAGAGCGCGGACAAGGCTTTCGGTGCGGCAATGGAGAGAGTGCGGAATTTTGATACGAACGGATTTTCGCAGTATTTTTCGGGCTCGGCATATTTTGATGCCGTTATGTCCGATATAGGCAAAGTTTCCGAGGGCGGCAGGGAAGCTCTGAAAACGCTCTATTCGGGTGTTTCATGGGAGATAACCGAGGTCGGAGCATCATCTCTTTCCGTGAAGCTTGTTTCGTTCGATTTCGATAAGCTTTCACGATATGTTGAGGATGCGTATGCGCTCGGAACAGGCACCGACAAAGCGGAGATACTCCTCTCTCTCGCAAGCGGCGGCAGACTTTCGTCATACAGCGCGACATACGGGATAAAGGTAAACTTTGAGGGCGAGGGCGATGGAATAAAAATCCCTTTTGACACGGCGAGAAACAACGATTTTGTAAATGCGCTCGGTCTTTCCCGAATGATAAGCCTTTTTGCAAAATAAGAAAAGAGTCAGTATGGAGAGAAAAAGAAATTACCGCGATGAACGCGAAGCATCAGGCGAGGACTCATCTGTCGTAGTCGGCAGAAATCCTGTTCTTGAGCTTCTTTCAAGCGGTGCACAGATAGAAAAAATATATATTCAGCGCGGAGAGCGTGAGGGCTCGGTGAAGAAGATTTTCGCTGAGGCAAAGGCTCGCGGCATTCCCGTTTCGGAGGCTGACAGGCACAGGCTCGATACCCTCGCCGCGGGGAACGCTCATCAGGGCGTTGCCGCCATTGCCGGCGGCAAAGAATACTCGAGCATAGAGGATATTGCCGCCGCCGCAAAGGAAAAGGGAGAAAAACCGCTCATCATCGTTTGTGACGGAGTGGAGGACCCGCACAATCTCGGCGCGATAATACGAAGCGCCGAATGCGCGGGCGCACACGGGCTTGTGATAAGCAAGCATCGCAGTGCCGCCATCGGGCAGACAGTGCAGAAATCCTCTGCGGGCGCGGTTACATTCCTGCCGATTGCCAAGGTGAACAATATCGCCTCGGCGATAGACGAGCTGAAGGAGCTGGGCATATGGACCTTTGCCGCGGATATGGACGGTGAGTCTTATCTCGCGACGGACTTTAACTGCCCATGTGCCATTGTCCTCGGAAGCGAGGGAAGCGGCGTTTCCAGACTTGTCCGCGATAAATGTGACTTTACCGTATCGATACCGATGCGTGGAAGGATAAATTCTCTGAATGTTTCCGCCGCCGCCGCCGTTCTTGTTTTCAAAGCGGCGGAATGCAGATAAAGCGGCGTTTCAGATTAAAAAATAAAGTAGACGGAGGTATACTATGGCAAATAGCGTTGATACCGGAAAAAACGGCGATTTTGCAAAGGACCATTCCACGACCGATTTGCTTCGCAGGCTGAATTCTCAGTTTGATGCGGACAAGGTTGCCGCGGAAAAGCGCAGAGCGGACAGCCTTGCCAAGGGCGACACGGACACGGAAGAGAAGAGCGATGACTATATTTTTGACGGAACTTCCATGACCGATGAGGAAAAGGCAGAGAGTGACGAATTCAAAAGCCTTTATGAAAAGTATCTCGGCAGATCTGAGCAGAATGCGACAGCCGATGAGCCTGTAAAGGAAGAGGAAAACGCGTCCGATAGCGCAGACGGGGAGACCGCACCTCGCGGCGAAGAGCCAAACGCGATATCCGGTGCGACTTCGGGCGAAAGCAGTCAGAAGCGTACGCTTTTCGATATGCTTGCCTCGCTCATTCCCGACTCCGACAAGGAGGGCAAGAAATCAAAACAGGCGGCAGACAGCACCGATGAAAAACCGGCAGATGAGCAGAAGCCGCTTCTCACTGAGGTTGAAAACGACTTGGATCTCTCTGTTTTCTCCAGCCGCAGTGACGGTGAAATATGGAAGGCTCCTGTCAAGGATTCCGAGCCGGCAGAAGAACCCGAGCCGGCAGAAGAGCCCGGAAAATCCGCAGACAATACGCCTGTAGGCGACATCATAAAGCTGAAGCTTGATGATGACGCATCGGAGCCCGAGGGAGCGCACGATGCCGCTGACGAGACGGAAGCGGGTAAAGAACCCGAGGAAAAACCCGAGGAAGAATCCGAGGAGGCTGCACCGGAAGCCGAGGAAACGCCGAAGGCAGATGACGATTACAGCACAGACGATGAAAACGCCTATACCGAGGAGATAATCGAGCGCTACAATAATACGGAGATGCTCGAGCCTTATCAGCCGAATACCGAGGTAAAGGAAGAGCCGGATGACGATGAAAAAGAGGCTGATGATCCCGACAGGGACACGGAAATAATGATGGCTTTCGGTCTCGACCCGAGAAGAGCCGACAAGAACGAAACGCCGAAAAAGATATTCGATGATTATCCCTTCTCGGCGACCGTACAGACGACCGCTACCGATATTCCCTCTGTCGACGGAAATACCGAGGATGACGGAAACGCAGCCGAAACGGATGAAAGCACCGAAAAGAAGCCTTCCGTATCATACGAATATAAATCGTTTGATCAGACAAAAGAGGTTTTCGACAGATACAAGCAGAAATATTCCATGACAAAGGTTCGTATAGGAATCGCCGCTTTCTTCGCGGCAGTGCTTTTCATTATCGAGTGCATTCCCGCGATAGGGGAGGCTCTCGGAATGACAGGCTTTATCCTGCTTGATTTTGCGCTTACATTCCTCTGCGCATTCTTTGCCCTTGACAAGCTCGTCGGCGGTGTTCGTTCGCTCGTGGCGAAAAAGCCGGACGGAAATGCGTTTATTCCCGCCATGTTCCTTATTTCATTTGTGACAACGCTTTCCGCACTTTTTGCGGGAGACGATACGGTGCTCCGCTTCTATAACTTCACATTCGCATTCTGCGTGCTCTTTTCCGCGATAGCTTCGTATATCGGAATACGCAAGGAGATATACACCTTTAATATAATATCTTCAAAGAAGAGAAAGCTTGTCCTCGCAAGAGCCGCGAGAGAGGACAGCGTGGAAGAGCGCGCCGGCTTTGCAAGACATATCGAGGACGATGCGGAAATATATAAGACGCGCGAAGCAAAATTCATAGACGATTTCTTCGCGAGAAAAAAAGAATATCCAAAGGAAAAGAAGATAATCGGCATACTTCTTGCCGCATCCGCCGCTGTTTCGCTTATTGTATTTGTACTCTCGCTTACCGTAGGGAAGGCATCGTTTTTTGAGAGTATGACGAATATGTATTTCACAATGCTGATGTGCGCACCTGCCTCTGTGCTTGTTTCTTATACATATGCGGCATATCTCGCCTCTATCCGTGCTTATTCTTACGGCGCGGCTATCGTCGGTGATACTACACCCGAGGAATATGAAAAGGCGGGCGTGATATCTTTCGGTGACAATGTAGCTTTTCCTGCCGATAAGCTGAGAATAAGAAGTGTTAAAATTTTTGAAAACAACAGCATAGAGGATGTAATCTATCTTGCTTCGAGCGTTTATTCCAAGCTGGGAGGTCCGCTTGCCACGGTATTCCGCAAAGCTGCGCTTGACGGTATCACCGCGGATAATGTTGAAATTTTGTCTCTTGCCGAAAACGGTGCCGAAGCTACCGTAGACGGACATTCCGTAGTTATCGGTCAGCCTGCATATATGGACAATCAGTGCTACAGCACCACTTATGAAGCGGGAGATGAGCTCTATGAGGGCGATACAAACAAGCGTATTCTTTACCTCGCAAAGGACAATTCCGTAATAGCAAAATTCTATCTGCAGTATAATGCATCATCCGATTTCATCTATATCGTAAGGCACCTTGCGGAGCAGGGCATCTGTACCGCTGTGACAACTGCGGATCCGGGGCTTGACAGTGCATTGTTAAATAAGAACAAGCTCAGCCCCGATGCTTATCCCATAAAGATAATAAAGCCGATGATGCCGCAGGAGGAAATGGAAAGAGTATCCGCTCACGATGCCGGAATTGTATCAAATCACGATGCAAAGGGTCTCATCAAGACGCTCATTGCCTGCGAGAAAACGAGAAATATCGGCAAGACAAATCTTGCCATAAAGTTTATTTCCATGCTGGTGGCTACTGCACTGACGGTGCTTCTCACGGTGACGGGAAATTATGATAAGATGCTTCCTTTCTATCCCGCACTCTATCAGCTTTTCTGGATGATACCGATGTATCTTGTCTCAAAGATTTATATCTGATAAGTGATGAAAACACCCGCTTGCGAAAGCAAGCGGGTGTTTTGCGCTATTTTCTGCTGTATCTGTTCCGTCTTGTGGCGGCGGGTTCTGTTGTCTCTGCCGTTTCGGTCGCCTCTGTATCTTTGCTTCGCCATCTTTGCCACCATGATTTTTTCTTTTCCGATGTTTTTGTGTCGGTTGTCTCGGCGGGGAAATCTGTTCTCTCGCCCGGCAGTTTTGAGGTTGATGCGGGCGGTGCTGTCGTTGCGGTCTGCGCTGGTTCTGTCGTCGCCGTTTCGGTGCCGCTTTCCGTCGTTTCCTCTGTTTCGGGTTCGTCCGGCATCAGATAATGCTCGGCGCATATGCGATTATAGGCGAGGGTGCGGCGGGATGTTCCGAAATATTCGCCCGATGCCGCCATGCTCTGAAAGAAAGCATCGCATGCGGCACAGGAGGGAATCATGCCGCATGGAAGCTGCCTGTACATATACTGCGCGTCCGTTACCGAGACCTGACACGGAAACGAGCGCGAATAATTTTTCACGAGCGCTATCTGCCGTATATTTTCGCGCGGGCATTTGTCGCAGGCGATGCAGTGTGTTTTGCAGTCGTAATCCACGAGGATATGCGCATCGCATTTTTCCGTAGGCTCGGTGCCTTTTATGAAATAACCGAGCTCCACTCTGTTCCCGCGCGGGTCGAGGGCGCAGGCAGGGCATGGGAGCTTGCCCGAGTCGCGACAATAGAGAACGGAAACGATGTTGCTTTCCGTCTCTGCGGAAACGGCTTGTGCAGGGCTTTTCAGCAGATTTTTGCTTTGCAGAGCCGTCATCACTCGGTCAAAAACCGCACTTGCGGGATTGCCTGTATAAGTGCCGATATCGCGCGCTTCCTTATAGCCGTACCATACGCCGCATACATATCCGCCGCGAGTATATCCGATAAACCAGCGGTCGGTATTGGCGCCGGAGGTTCCGGTTTTGCCGGCAATCGGCAGTACTTTTGCAATGGCGATATTGCTTGCCGTGCCGTGAGTGACGACATTTTCCATGAGCCGAGTCATTATCTCGGCATTCTCGGGAGAAATGATTTCGCGGCTGTTTTGTTTTTTTTCGAGCAGAATATCGCCGTTTTTGTCGAGAACCTGCGTGTAGGTTCTTGCCCGCGAGCCTTTTCCCCCTGCCGCGAACATAGTATATGCCGCCGTCATTTCGCGCACGGAAACGCCGACGCTCGTTGCACCGAGTGCAAGCGGCGCGACAGCCATATCGGTAAGAGAGCCGCCCGTGGGCAGTTTCTTACGCTCCGTCAGAGTAGAAAGCCCCGCCTTTTTGCAGAAGTAGAACGATTTCGATATGCCTACCTGTTCAAGAACCTTTACGGAAACGGTGTTTATCGATTTCTCAACGGCGGTTTTCACATTTGTGATACCCGAATAAATGCGCGGGTTGTTCTTCGGCCATGGAATATATTTCTCGCCTGACTTGCGGAAGGTGCACGGCACATCGTCAAAGACGCTCGACCATGTTATGATGCCGGATTCGAGCGCGGGCGCGTAAACGCTTACCGGCTTTATCACCGACCCGGGCGAACGGAGCATCTGCGTGGCGAGGCAGAAGAGCCTGTCCGATTTCTTTTCCCCTCTGCCGCCTACAAGCGCCACGACATTGCCGTTTTCGCTGTCGACTATCACGCAGGAGGATTCTGCGGAGTAGCCGCTCGTATTTTTCGGGAAATTTTCGTCATGGAGATAGATATTTTCAAGCTCTGCCTGAATTTCGGGGCGCATAGTGGTATATATCGAGAGTCCGCCGCAGTATATCAACGAGGATGCCGCCGCGCGGCTGTAGCCTTTTTCATCGCAGAGGTCTTTTATTATATCTTCAATTACGGCATCGGTAAACCATGAATTATGCGCGCCGTCCCTTTTCGGCTCCGAAATATTCAGCGAGAGCGGGGTAGCGACTGCGCTTTCATATTCCGCGTCGCCTATCATTTCCAGCTCATACATGCGGGAGAGGACAGTATTTCGCCGCTCAAGGCATGCGTCGGGATTTGAAATCGGGTCAAAATGCGAGGGATACTGAATGATTCCCGCGAGCGTCGCCGCCTCGGTGAGCGTGAGGTCTCCCACCTCGCGCGAAAAATATTTTTCCGCCGCGGTTTTTATGCCGTAGCAGCTGCGCGAGAGGTAGACGGTATTCAGATAAAGCTCGAGAATGCGCTCCTTCGGCATTGTCTTTTCGAGGGCGACGGCGCGCTTTATTTCTGTCAGCTTCCGCTTTACGGTTACGGAATTTTCGCCTGTCAGATTTTTTATCAGCTGTTGCGTTATCGTCGAGCCGCCGTAGTTGTTTCTGCCGAAAAAGCTGAGAACAGCGCCTGCCGTGCGCTTTGGGTCAATACCCTTGTGCGAATAGAAGCGATGGTCTTCTATCGCGATAAAGGCGTTTTTCACCTGCTGCGGGATTTCGTTTTCAGATATCCATATTCTGTTTTCCGTGCCGAAAAGCCGCTCATTTTCAAGCTCTATCGGCGTTCCGTCTGCCGAAACGGCATAGATTTTTGTCGTGAGATTTTGCCCGAGAGCAAGCGATTCTATATCAAGCTCATCGGAAATACCGTATTTCATATAAAGAAGAAATGCGCCGATGCAGATGAGCGCCGTGAGCAAAACGACGAGCAAAAATCCTAAGATAAAATTACGAAATTTATGTGTTTTTGTCAGAATTATCACCTCTTTACATGAATATTATGTTTTTCTCTGTCAATAATATGTATCGCAAAGATGATGGAAAAAAGAGGCAGGAGGTTGATAAAATGGAGGAAAGGTACAGACTTTCGGCAGGAGTGACGGCGCTTATCTGTATGGTATCGCTGATTATTTCGGTTATAACTATGGTAGTGTGCCTCAGCATGCGCGCCGATATGCCGAAAACACTCGAGAGCGTCACGGTAAGCGAGAGTACGACTACGGGCAATCCCGTTTCGCCGATATATTATGTAGGCTTGCATGATGAAAAGATAGTCGTCAGCACGCCGGAGGGAGATATTGTCCGCGAGCTTGATGCGAAAGCGGAGTTTCTGCCCGAGAGCGAGAGGGAAATGCTTCGGCTCGGCATAGCGGTATATTCAAGCGAACAGCTCTATTCCGTGATAGAAAATTATATGGAATAAAAAATATCGGCGTGATTTCACGCCGATATTGAATTTCAAACAAAATATTTTGAATTGTAAAAACAGACTGAGATACCTTTTTATACAGCCTTCTCCTGCGGGAGAAGGGGGACCGCGATAGCGGTGGATGAGGAGTAAAATTGATATTTCAAAAAAATATTATTGCGATTTGCTAACAAACACCTCATCCGTCAGCCTGTGGCTGCCACCTTCTGTCACTGTCTCGGCGACGCCGACCGTGTTTGCTTCGCAAATCGGTCAATTCCCCACTGGGGAAGGCTTTTGCAGCTGTCTTTTTTACACATTAACAAAACTCGTTTTTAAATTTCGAGTTTGTGTGTGCCAAACATCGGCGTGATTTCACGCCGTGCTTTTTATTTTTCCTTTTTATATGTTCATTTTGGAGCGTATTTCATCTATTTTAGCATAGATTTCTTCTCTTTTTTCGGCGATTTCTTCCTTTTTAGCGGCGATTTCGTCGTTTTTGCTGTTTATTTCCTCTTTTTTAGCTGTAATTTCGTTGGTTATATTTTCGCGCTCGTTGATTTCGGCATCGCCAAGCTCGTCCGCGAGATCAGAAAGTTCGTCGCAGAGATCTTCTTCTTCATCCTTCAGATCGTCCAGCTCGTCCTTCAAATCATCCAGTTCATCATTCAAATCGTCCAGCTCATCTCTCAGATCATCCCACTCGTCTGTCAAATCGTCAAATCTGTCCTTCATATCATCCATAGCTTCTATTAAGTTTTCTGCTTTATTATACAGAGCTTCATCGGATAAAGAATTGCAATCTGTACCTACATGAGCCATTGCTTTTTTGACATTTTCGAGATTTTTCATGACATTGCTTACGATTTTATTGATATTGGTCATGCCGCTCAAATTCGAAAGCTTGCTTAGATCCGAAAGCTTACTCAGATCCGAAAGCTTGCTCGGATCCGAAAGCTTGCTCGGATCGGGAGCGTCGCTTGCGGGCGAACTTTTTGTATTGATTTCAGCATCTGTTCCTATCACATCTCCGTGCACATTTCCGTATACGGCTGTCGTCGCGCATGTGCCGACTATATCACCCTGCACATCACCGTATACTGTCACTTTCATGTCTTCGCCGACCACGTCGCCTTCCACATTGCCTGTCACTTCCACAGCAACGCTGGATATTATATCATTTGAATTGCCAGTGTACGACAGCACGACCTTTTCTGCCGCGGTTCTTTCGGCTTCTGTGATATTTTTTGACTTTATCATCTTTCTGCCGCGGAAGAGAACGGCATGGAGCGTATTGTCGTCCTGCCAGTCGCTTTCCGCTTCAAAGTTTGCCTGCGGTTCATCCGTCGCTTTTGCGCAGGGTTTCTCCTCGCCGAAAAGCTCCGCTATGCTTATGCCGAAATATTCCGCTATTTTCGGAAGCATGGTTACATCGGGGCAGGCGAGCGCGTTTTCCCATTTGGAAACCGCCTGATATGTCACGCCCAGTGCCGCCGCGAGTGCATCCTGTGTTATACCGCGCTCGCGTCTGAGCCCCAGTATTTTTTCCGAAATTGTTTTTACTATATCCATCGTTTTTCTCCTATAATATCGATTTTCGGGAGCGACACCGGTTATCGCCTCCTGAGCAGAGTATAGCATATTTTCGCCAAATCGTCAATAAAAAGTTGGTTGAGTTGCATAAAAAATACTAAACTTTCAGTTGAGATGGCGTTTTTACGGTATTTTTATGGGGAAAATTACTAAACCGAGGGTTGAGTGGAGGAATTGAGCAACGCGTCGCCATAATGGCAAAAGTCTGGGTGTGAACATAGCGAGATAGGGCTTATTTTGGAAATCCCGTCCGCACACAAACTCTATTCACGCCCGCT
>ULNE01008490.1_pt1 | contig 14358 bp, 15 predicted proteins | sample 1951831 | NCBI WGS metagenome assembly ULNE01 (sample SAMEA4835568, study PRJEB28245) | human gut metagenome | biome: gut microbiome; material: fecal sample | place: Denmark | collected 2008 | reverse complement strand
GAAATGGCATTTGTCATTTCTTTTTTTTATTAAATATGATACAATAAATTTGGTGAAGAAAATGTTTGATATTGAAGCAGAGATAAAAAAACTTCCTAATAAACCTGGTGTGTATATAATGCACGATAAAGATGATAAAATAATTTATGTAGGAAAAGCGATATCTCTAAAAAATAGAGTAAAACAATATTTTAGAAAAAATAATAAAACAGCAAGAATAGAAAAAATGGTTTCTTTAATAGATCATTTTGAGTATATTGTTGTTGATAATGAAGCAGAAGCATTAATTTTAGAGTGCAATTTAATAAAGAAAAATAGACCTAAATTTAATGTTCTTTTAAAAGATGATAAAACATACCCATATATAAAAATTGATTTAAAATCCGATTATCCAAATGTTTCAATAACTAGAAAAATTCAAAATGATGGAAATAAATATTTTGGACCTTATGCTAATCCTGGTAGTGCAAAAGAAATGGTAGATTTTATAAAACAGAAATTTAAAATTAGACAATGCAAAAATTTTAAATCAAACAAGAGAGTATGCTTAAATTACCATATAGGAAGATGTTTAGGTCCATGTGTTAATAATATTTCTAAAGAAGAATATAGAAAACAAATAGATGAAATAATAGATTTATTAGATGGAAAGATTAATAAAATTACTAAAAAACTAAAACAAGAAATAGAAGAAGCGGCAGCTAAACAAGAATATGAAAAAGCAGCATATTTAAGAGACAAAATGATTGCAATAGAAAATATTTCACAAAAACAAAAAGTATCTAATATAAATGAAAATTCTATTGATGTAATTGGAATAGCTAAAAACGAAACAGGTACAGTGTGTATAGAAATGTTCTTTGTAAGGCAAAGCAAAATGATAGGAAGAAAAAATTATTTATACAATAATTTAGAAGACACAGATACAAAAGAGATTTTAACAGAATTTGTAAAACAATATTATATAAAAAATGAAAATGTTCCAAGTAAAATCATGATTAGTGAAGAAATATTAGACAAAGATATTTTAGAAAAAATACTTTCAGAAGATGCAAACAGAAAAATAGAAATAAGGCATCCTCAAAAAGGAGAAAAACTAAGATTTATTGAAATGGCTGTAAATAATGCTAAAGTCACATTAGAAAACAAAACTAATAATAAGTACAATATTTTAAATGAATTAAAAGAACTATTAAATCTAGAAAAACTACCAAGAAAAATTGAATGCTATGATATTTCTAATTTATCAGGAACAAATATGGTAGCAGGAATGTGTGTACTATTAGATGGAGCAATAAACAAAAAATTATCAAGAAGGTTTAAAATAAAAACAATATACGCACAAGATGATCCAGCATGTATGAATGAAGTTATAACTAGAAGGCTAAAACATTCATTAGAAAATAATAAAAGTGGTTTTGGAAGATTACCAGATGTTATATTTGTAGATGGTGGTATAACACAAATAAGAGCTGCTAAAGAAGCAATAAAAAAATACAATTTAAATATACCTGTGTATGGTATGGTAAAAAATGATAAACATACAACTAGAGCATTAATAAATGAAAAAAGAGAAGAGTATAATTTATCAGAAGAATTAATGAATTTAATAACTAGATTTCAAGATACTGTTCATGATACAGCAATAGAATATCATAGAAAACTAAGAGATAAAGATATAACAAAATCAAAATTAGATGATGTACATGGTATAGGTAAAGTGAAAAAACAAGAATTATTAAAAAAATTTGGAGGAATAAAACAGATAAAAGAAGCTTCAATAGAGGATTTAACGAAAATTAAAGGAATAAATCAAGAATTAGCAGAAAAACTAAAGAATATGTAAAAAAACAAAGTACGATTATTGTAATAAAAGTTCTACCAATGAGTATATTTATATTATAAATATATTTAGGAGGAAGTTTATGGATATTACAAAAGAAGGTTACATATTATCAAGAAATATAATTAAAATTACAAGAAGAAAAAATACAATAGGAGAATTTATAAAAAAGAACAAAATTACAATTAGCGTTATTTCGTTTTTTAGTATATTAATATTGATAGAAGGAATATTAATAAGTAAATTTATAGAATTATTGCTTGATTTAAGCATATAAAACTGGAAAAAATAAAAAAAATATGTTAAAATATAAAGGTATTGTATAGAAAGGAGATATACATGCCTTTTTTGCATGTATAGAATAAATATGAATATTGCAAATAATTGGGAAGATTATGAAATACTAGATATGGCAAATGGAGAAAAACTAGAAAGATGGGGAAACATTTTTTTAGTTAGACCAGACCCACAAATAATTTGGAAAAATAAAAGCTTTCCAGATAGATGGAATAATGTAAATGCAAAATATCATAGAAGTAAAACAGGCGGTGGAGGATGGAAATATAATGGAAATTTACCATCTGCTTGGAAAATTAAATATAAAAATTTAACTTTTAATATAAAACCAATGGGATTTAAGCATACAGGTTTATTTCCAGAACAAGCTGTGAATTGGGATTGGATGATTGACAAAATAAAAAATGAAAAAAGAGAAATAAAAGTTTTAAATTTATTTGCCTATACAGGAGGAGCAACTGTTGCATGTCTTTCAGCAGGAGCAAGTGTATGTCATGTAGATAGTTCAAAGGGAATGGTAACATGGGCAAAAGAAAATGTAGTATCATCTGGATTAGAAAAAGCAAGTGTAAGATATATTATTGATGATGTAGTTAAATTTGTAAATAGAGAAATAAGAAGAGGACATACATATGATGCAATTATTATGGATCCTCCATCATATGGAAGAGGAACAAATGGTGAAGTATGGAAATTCGAAGATAATATTTATGATTTAATAGAATTATGTAATAAAGTTTTATCTGATAATCCACTATTTTTCTTAATAAATTCATACACTACAGGAACATCATCTAAAGTATTAGAGAATATTTTAAAAATGAATATAGATAAAAAATATAAAGGTAAGTTTTCATCAGGTGAAATTGGACTTCCTATGAAAGATTCAGATTTAGTTTTGCCTTGTGGAATATTTGCTAAATGGGAAAAATAAGTTCATCTATTATGAAAGGAACAAAATGAAACAATTAAAAGTATTATACGAAGACAATCATATAATCGTTGTAGAAAAACTACCTAATATACCATCTCAAGGTGACAAAACAAACGACGAAAATATGCTAGATATAATAAAAGGATATATAAAAGAAAAATATAATAAGCCAGGCAATGTATATGTAGGTTTAGTTCATCGCTTAGATAGACCAGTTGGTGGCGTTATGGTATTTGCTAAAACTTCTAAAGCTGCATCAAGATTGAGTGAACAAGTAAGAAATAAGATATTTAAAAAAGAATACTTGGCAATAGTAGATGGAAAGCTAGAAAATAAATCGGGAACTTTGGAAGATTATTTATTAAAAAATGAAAAAAATAATATGAGCAAAGTAGTGCCAGAAAATACTAAAAATGCTAAATATGCAAAACTAGATTATGAAGTATTAAAATATGATAGTGATATAAATTTATCAGTATTAAAAGTACTTTTACATACTGGAAGGCACCATCAAATAAGAGTACAATTAGCCAATTGTGGTCATAGTATTTGTGGAGATCAAAAATATGGAACAAGGGGCAGAGGAAAACAAATTTCTCTTTGGGCATATAGTTTAACAATTGTACATCCGATTACGAAAGAAGAAATGAAGTTTGAAGATGTACCAGAAAAAATAGGACCATGGAGTATATTAAAAGATATTATGTAATTTTTACAAAACGCAGTTATTTATTTATGAAAATAATAATTGCGTTTTTTATATATTAAAAAAGTGTTTACATATACAAAATAAAAATAATACAAAAAAATAATATAAAATGACCTCAACAAAGAGGTAAGAAATGATTGATAAAATTTGTAATTATTTAACTAATAAAATAAGAAAACAAATTCCAGAATTTACTGATGAAAAAGCAGAAGAAATAAATTATGGATTACAATTACTAATTGGAGAGCTACCTAAAACATTTATATTTATTTTAATTTCTATATTATTAGGAGTATTTAAAGAGTTTCTAATAACAATAATAGTAATATTTCCTTATAGAGCATTTTCTGGAGGATTCCATTTAAAAACGCACTTGGGATGTATATTAGGTACTAGTATGTTCTATTGTGGAATAGCATATATTAGTAAGCTTAGCTTGTTTAGCTATAATACAAAATATATACTAACTATTTTAATTTGGATATTTGGAATATTAATGTGTAGATTATACGCACCAGCAGATACAGAAAATGTTCCAATTTTAAGAAAAAAAGAAAGAAAAACAAAAAGAATATTATCATACATTGTTTTAACAATTACTCTAATAATAGGAGCAGTTATTAAAAATAATACAATAAGTAACATTATTATTTTAGGCATGCTAGTTCAAAGTATAATGATATCTAAACTTGCATATAGAATAACAAATAATAAATATGGTTATGAAGTATATAATTAAATATAGATAATAAGAGTGTGTGCCGGCACAATTCGAATTATAAATAAAACCAAATTTAGGAGGAAAATGTTATGTTAAAATTATTAGCAAGAGTTGCGGAAAAATATGCTAAATCAACAAATACTGCATGTTTACTATTTGGCTGGTGGCATCAACCTAAAATGCCAGCATCTTTAATAAAAAAAGATTAATAATAGCTATATAAGAAGAGAAGAGCCCACTTCTCTTTTTATATATTATATATTTCAAGTTGTTGCTTAAATAATCTTTCGTTTTTTGTTGTATATAAATTTAAATTATTGTTTCTTTTTAATATTTGCCTTACTTCCCATAAGCCTAAACCAGTATTTTTAGGCTTAGTAGAATAGTTCTTTTCAAATATTTTATCTGTATCTATGGTTTTATCTTTATAAGTGTTTTCTACTATTAATAATTGCCTATTATGTTTTTCATCTTTTCTAATATGAATATAAACATTCTTTTCGTTACACTCTTGGGCAGCTTCTATTGCATTATCTAATAATATACCTAATATTCTAGTAAATTCATATATTTTCATAGGTAAAGAATTTAAATCTGTAAATACCTCAACACTCATGCTTATGTTTAAGTCTGCAGCTTTATCATATTTGGAAGTAATTAAAGCATAAATTGCAGGATTATTAATTATATCTGGATTTAAGGCTGTTAAATTATTTACTTTAACAACATCTTTTTGAATTTGATTATAATAATTTGTTAAACCTTCCATATCTTTAGTGTGCACATATCCGCCAATTGTGCAAATTATATTTGTAAAATCATGTCTAAAGCCTCTAATATCATCTTGGGCCAATTTTAAAATTCTATTATGTTCTTTTTCTTGTTCTAAATTTAAATAAGTTAATTCTAATTCTGTGGTCTTGGATATGGTATATATACTTAATAGAAAATATGCAATTAATGTAATATTACTAAAAATTACAATATATATTGGTAAACGGTCTAAATAAAACCCTGTAATTAAAAATTGTGAAAATATGGTAAATATTGCAATTATATAATTGACAATTACAATGTGTTTGCTTTTTTTACTTATATAATCAAATATTTTGATCTGAAGCTTAAAGTATTTAATTATTAAATATATGAGAAAAACATTAAATTGTACTAATAAACCAACAAGTAATCTAAATGCAGGAACATATAATAATTCTAAAACATTAAAGTTTAATATTAGTGAAAGTATTTTAGTTATTAAGGATTCACAGAGTACATTTATAGAAATAGATATAATCATACACAATATAGACTTAAAAATAGATATATGAAGTATTAAGTGAACACTTAATATTATTACAACTAAATTTAAAATTGATTTTATAGGATTAGGAATAAATATATTAGAAAGATATACAAATATAGAAAAGAAAGCAATATATATTTTTCTTTCTTTGTTGCCTATATTTAGGTTTAAAACAGTAGTAAACAATGAAAGGTCTATTAAAGATTCAATAAAACCTATTGGCAAAACAATAATATTTGTCAATAATTCATTTTCAGTTGTTAGAGCTGTCCAAATTGTTTGAAATATTTCCATTTTTTAAAACCTCCATTAACCCATTTTTATATTTGGGCCCTATTTCACAAGATATAGAATTGCGAAATGTAATTATATTTTTATTTATATTAATATTTGAAATATTATTTGTATTTGCGATATAAGATTTATGACACCTTACAAATGTGTCTGGCAGTATAGATTCAATTTTATTAAAAGAATTATATGTTTCATAATTCTTAGAATCTGTACAAAAAATTAGTTTCATTCCATCTTTTTTTATATAATTAATTTCAGAATTATTAATAACTAACTTATTATCGATGCGTATAAAATTTTTATTCGAAAACTTCATATCTTCCAATAATCTATTTAAAGTTACATCCAACCTTTCTATAGTAATAGGCTTTGGTAAGTAATCAAAAGTTTTTACTGAGTAAGCAAGTAAAGAATACTCTAAATGACCAGTAGAAAATATAATATAAATATTTTTATTGTTTTCTCTAATTTTTTTTGCTAATTGAATTCCAGAAATATTTGAATTTAGATTAATATCTAAAATAATAACATCAACGGTGTGATTATTTATAAAATCAAAAACATCTTTTGCATTATCTGAGGAAAATGCAACTTGAGCTTCAATATCATTTTTTATAAATAGACTTTCTAACATTCCTTTCATTTTTGATAAGATATTTAAATTATCATCACAAAGAACGAAATTCAACATATTAATTCCTCCATATAATACGATATTATATCAAGGTACTATTTTATCTTTTGTAAGTGTTTGCTAAGACATAAGTTGACAGGATATAAAATATTGCCTAAATTTTCCAATTTTATAAACAATATAAAACATAATCAAAATATTGTCAAGAAAATAATAGGTTAAAAAAGGGGAATTAAAGTAAAGAAAAGCAATTTAAAACATTTTAAAATAAATCTAAATAAAACCTAAAGCATAAATTGGAAGGTATTTTTTAATTAATTAATTCATATTATTAAACAATATATAATATGGAGGTTATACAATGAATTCAAAATTTAAAATTTTTATATACATTATTGTTGCTATATTTTTAATTTTAGTTAGTATAAAAATTGCAAATAACAAAAGCAACAAATTAACAGTGCAAACTAGCAGTTCGGCTGCATTTTCAAATACTAAAATTGGGTGGGGAATAAAGAGAAACAATAATCATAGTCAACCAGATTTAGGAAAAAAGAATAAAGAATTAATAGAAAAATATAAAGGTTATGCAATGGGAAACAGTAATGAAAAAAGAGTATATTTAACATTTGATTTAGGTTATGAGGCAGGTTATACAAATAAAATATTAGATATATTAAAGGAAAATAATGTAAATGCTACATTTTTTATTACAGCACACTATGTAAATACTGCTTCTGATATAGTACAAAGAATGATAGATGAAGGGCATATTATAGGAAATCATACCGTAAATCACAAAAGTATGCCAGATTTGAGCTCAGAAGAGCTAAAAAAAGAAATAATGGATTTACATACAGCAGTTTATAATAAGTTTAATTATGAAATGACATATATGAGACCTCCCAAAGGAGAATATAGTGAAAGAACCTTATGCGAAGTTACAAATTTAGGATATACACCTGTAATGTGGAGCTTTGCATATGCAGATTGGGATGAAAAAAAACAACCATCAAATGATGAAGGAAAAAAGAAAATTATTGAAAATATGCATAATGGAGAAATTATGCTATTACATGCTACTTCAAAAACAAATATGGAGATATTGGATGAGGTTATTAAACAAATAAAAAATATGGGGTATGAATTTAAATCTATTAATGAATTTATAATGTAGGGGGAGGAACCCTGTGTCTGCCCGAAAAGGAGCTGATGAAATGAAAAATAGAAAACCTAAGAAATATACAAAACTAGATAGTTTATTGGAAATGCCAAGAGAAGTAGTTTCAACAGATGTAAAAATAACAATATTTGGATTTAACGAAATATTAATAGAAAACTATAAAAATATTTTAGAATATGAAGACATATTTATAAAAATAAATGTATTTGATGGAACTATTAATATTCATGGGTTTAATTTAAAACTAGAACAAATGACAGATGAAGATATAAAAGTAACAGGAAAAATTGATAGTATCGATTTTGAAGAAGTCTAAAATAAGGAGGAATTATTTTGCTTATAAAAATATTATTTTATTACTTGTTTGGATATTTAAATATTACAATAGAAGGTTTTTTTATAGAAAGATTTATAAATATGTGTGCAAGTAAAAATATATTTTTATGGAATGTAAATAGGATAAATTCCAGTATTTTAAAAGCAAATATTAGCATTAATGATTTTAAAAAAATAAAAGAAATCACTAAAAAATCAAAATGTAGAATTAAAATAAATAAGAAAAGTGGATTACCATTTTTTATAAATAAGTATAAAAAAAGAAAAATACTTTTAATATTACTAATACCAATAATATTTTTTATTATGATATCTTCAATGTATGTATGGAATGTTCATATAAGTGTAAATGGAGATTTTAACAAAGAAGAATTAATAAATCAATTAAAAGAAGAAGGACTAGAAAGAGGAAAATTAAAAGCAAATATCGATACAAAAGATATAATAACTAATATAAGACTAAAAAGAAAAGATATATCATGGATGGAAATTAACTTAAAAGGAACAAATGCAGTTGTAAATATTGTGAAAGCAGATAAAAAACCAGATATTATTAATGAAAATGAGTATTGCAACATTGTTTCAGACAAAAAGGGAGTTATTACAAAGATTACAGCTCAAAAAGGTACACCTTTGGTAAAAGTTGGAGATATTGTAGAAGAAGGAACAAAATTAATTGCAGGTTCTATGCAAGGAAAATATACGGATATTAGATATGTTCATGCACAAGGAGAAGTAAAAGCGAAGGTTTGGTATACTAAAAGAAAAAGTTCAAATTATACTAGGGAAATAAGTAAAGAAACAGGAAATGAAGCAAAAAGATATAATATAAGTTTTAATAATTTTAAAATAAATTTATATAAAACTCTTCCAAATTTTGAAAAGTATGATACAATAAGTGAGGATAAACAGTTAAAAATATTTTCAAATTTTTATTTGCCAATTTCAATACAAAAAACAGTATATAAAGAAGAGAAAACAGAAAAAATTACTTACGGAAAAGTGGAATTACAGAATATTTTAATAAAAGAATTAGAGCAAGAATTTGAAAAAGAAAACATTAACAAAGACAATATAACAAAGAAAACAGTAAATGTATATCAAACAAATGAAAATACATTAGAAATAGAACTTACATATGAAGTTCAAGAAACAATAGGAACTGAAGAAAAAATAAACTTTTAAAGGAGATATTTGAGATGGAAGAAAGAAGTTTAAGAGTCTATGAGCAAAAAACATTCTTTTCAAAATTGGGAACAACATTAAGCAAATTTTTAGTACCTACAAGAGTAGGATTTAATAGTATGATGATTTCTGTAAAAAGAAATAATTTACTTAAAGCTTATGAAACATTTGAAAGTTATGAAGATGTTGATAAAGAAAAAAAAGAAAGCTTAAACAAAAAATATGAAGATACTTTTACATTGTACTTAGAATCAATAGATAAATATGTTATGGATTCAATTTACAAAAAAGTAAAAAATGGAACTGCTAGTCCTTTTGAAGAAGAGGCACTTTCTAATTATTATATGGTTACTCATTTAAAAGAAAAGCAATATTTAGAATATAAATATAGAAAACAAAAATATTTATTAGAATTAGACTATGAAACAGTTAAAAATACTAATAAAGAAAAATTAAAACAAAAGTATATACATTTTTATATACAAAAAATGGACATATTATATAAAGGAATATTGAAAAATTATTCAATACAACTAGCAGATAATTTAAAAACATCTGCTAATGATAAATATGAAATATATGACAAAGTATTTGATACAGTAGAAGAATATATTAATAATATTCTAAATTTAAAATTGAAAGAAGAAAATTCTCAAATATCAAAAGAAATATTAGAACAATATGATAAATATGCAAAATTCTTAGCTGGCAAATTTGACTCTATAGACATAATAGAAAAGAAAACAATTATATTAGCAATAAGTAGAAAACTATTTACTCATAGCTTGCCACTTATTATAGCAGAACAATGTTATGAACAACTATTAAATGAAATAAGATCTGAATTAGTACATGCTAAAAACGATAGAAAATTTAACAAAGCATATAAACTACTATTAAGCATTATGGAAGAGTACTATGTTAATTTACTTTCTACTAAAATATATTGGGAAAAACCAAAGGAAAGAGAAGAATATAAAGCATTTTGGGAAAACTATAAAAAGGCAGATAAAATTAAAAATAAAAAAGAAAAAAGCGAAAGTATAGAAATTTTATTCTTAAGGAGAGATTTAGCAAAATTATTAAAAGAAGAAAATAGATATAAACTAGTAATAAAACAATATAGAACTAAACTAATTGAATTAGGTGCAATGAGAGAAATAAAAAATTTTGCACAAACATTAAATGGTAAGTATACCAAAAAAGGAGTAAAAAAACTTGAAAAATAAAGTTACAGATATTCATTTTCTAGATATACCAGAAGATTTAGAGTATACAAAGTTAATAAATGAAGTTATAGAAAAAGCATTTTATGAAGAAGGTTTAGAAAACAAAAATATTTATATAAATATAATTCTAACTGATCCACAAAATATAAGAAAAACTAATAAAGAATTTAGAAATGTAGACAAAGAAACTGATGTATTGTCATTTCCAATGTTTGAAAAAGAAGAAATAATTAACTTAAAAAACAAAGAAGATGACATATTAGAAGTATTAGGGGATATAATGATTTCTATAGAAAGAGTAAAACAACAAGCTGTAGAATATAACCATAGTTTTGAAAGAGAATTAGCTTATATGTTAGTTCATGGATTCTATCATTTAATGGGGTATGACCATATGGTAGAAGAAGAGAAAAAACAAATGAGAGAAAAAGAAGAAAATATATTACAAAAATTAAATATAACAAGAGGAGAATAAAGGAAAATTTAAAATGGAAGAAGAAAAAAAAGAACAAAAAAATACTAACAAACAAAAAACAAAAAATGATAATTTTATTGAAGCGTGGGAAAATGCATTTAATGGGATAATATATGCTGTAACAACTCAAGGAAATATAAAAAAACAATTATTAATAGCAGTAGTTGTAATGATAATAAGCTTGTTTTTTAATTTAAATACAGCAGAATTTTTATGCTTAATGTTTACTGTAATACTAATTCTTATAGCAGAAATGATTAATACTGCAATAGAAACAGTTGTTGATTTATATACAGACTTGTATCATCCAAAAGCTAAAATAGCAAAAGATGTAGGAGCTGGAGCAGTTGTAATCGCAGCTATAAATGCATTAATTGTGGCATATTTCTTGTTCTTTGACAAAATAGCAGACATAGGATTGAATTTTATAAGAAATATTGCAGAATCTCCAGTACATTTAGCATTCTTAGGCGTTTTTATAACAATTATTTTTATAGTTGCTTTGAAAGCAGCAAGCGTTACTGACAAACATAAATGGATAAAAAAAGGTTTTACTGTAAGCGGACAAGCGGGAATAGCTTTTGCTGCAAATACAATGATATGGATTTCAACAGACAATATAGTAATATTAACCTTATCACTAGTAATGGCAATTCTAGTTGCAGAAAGCAGAATTGAAACTAAAAAAAGAAGTTTAAAAGAAGTAATCGCAGGTGGAATAGCAGGAACAGCAATTGTTTTATTAATATATGGCTTAGCAGGAACATTTTTAAAAGTATTCTAAGTAATAATTTAAAAAAGGAGGATATTTGGTGAGAGATAAAAAGGGAAGTACTAAGTTATTAATTATAGTATTAATAATTTTAATCATAATTGCATCTGTCTTATTATATATAAAAATATCATATACCCAAAATAATAGTAATAATTCTACTAACACTATATTAGAAACTATATTAAACAAAGAGCCAGAAAAAGAAAAGATTAACATCTACAATGGAACGGAAAGACCAATTGCAGTAATGATAGATAATGTTGGTAGTGCAAGACCACAGGCAGGTTTAAATGATGCATATATTGTGTACGAAATAACAGTTGAAGGAAGACAAACAAGATTGATGGCATTATTTAAAGGAAAGAATATAGAAAAAATTGGACCAATAAGAAGTTCAAGACATTATTTTTTAGATTATGCACTAGAAAATGATGCAATTTATGTGCATTATGGTTGGAGCCCAAAAGCAAAATCAGATATTTCAACTTTAAACATAAATAATATTAATGGTATGAGCGAGAGTTCATCATCTTTTTGGAGAGTAAAAGATAAATCATCTCCACATAATGTTGTAACATCAAGCTCAAAAATATTAGAAATTGCTAAAAGAAAGGGATATTCAACTACATCTACGAAAAAAAGTGTTTTAAATTATACTGCTAAAGAGTTTGATTTAGAAAACGGAGAATCTGCAACAGACATAAAACTACCATATTCTAAATCATATTCAGTAAGTTATAAGTATGATGAAGAAACCAAAAAATATACAAGATATTATAATAAAACCATACAAAAAGATTGGCAAACTAAAGAAGTAGTTCAAACAAAAAATATAATTATAACATATGCAAAAAACACATTATTAAATGATGGCTCAGGTAAAGATAGACAGAATTTATCTAATATAGGTTCTTTAGATGGATACTATATAACAGATGGAAAAGCAATAAAAATTAAATGTGAAAAGCAATCAAGAAGAGATCAAACAATATATAAAGATTTAGATGGAAATGAAATTAAAGTAAATGATGGAAATACATTTATACAAATAGTTCCAATAGATGCAAATATAACCATAGAATAAAAAAGTAATCAATATGATTACTTTTTTTATAATAGTAGAAAATTCATTATTTTCTACTATTATATTGGGGCGGGCGCCTCTGTCCGCCCGCAAAAATCAAATGAATAATTAATAATGAAAAATTAAGAATGAATAATAAAAATAAATTTATAAACCTTGCATGTTGTGACAAATTGTGCGAAAATAGAGGTGTAGAATTAGTATAAAGAAAAGGAAGCAAAAAAAATGAAATCAGGATTTGTATCAATAATAGGTAGAACAAATGTAGGAAAATCAACTTTATTAAATTCACTAGTTGGAGAAAAAGTAGCAATAATGACTAATAAGACACAAACTACTAGAACAGCTATAAGAGCAATTGTTAATAGAAAAAATTCGCAAATAGTTTTTATAGACACACCAGGAATTCATAAACCAAAAACTAAATTAGGTACAACAATGATAGAAACAGCTTTTGGTACAATATCAGAAGTGGATGTTATACTATTTATGATAGAAGCAACTTCAAAAGAAATAGGAAAAGGCGATAGTAGAATACTAGAAAAATTAAAAGAAACAAATAAAAAAGTGATATTACTAATAAATAAAATTGATTTAGTAAAAAAAGAAGAAATTGCTAAACTAATAGATTTATACAGAAAAGAATATGATTTCGAAGCAATTATTCCTATAAGTGCAATATCAAATAAAGAAGTGGAAACAATATTAGATGAGATAGAAAAAGTACTAAAAGAAGGACCGGCGTATTATGATATAGATGAATATACAGACCAAACTTCTAGACAATTAGTAGAAGAAGTAATACGCGAAAAAGCATTAAAATTATTAGATGATGAAGTTCCACATGGATTGTATGTTCAAGTAGAAAAAATGAAACAATCTAGAACACAAAATAAAGAACATATATATAATATAGAAGCAACAATATATTGTTTGCGAGATTCTCACAAAGGAATAATAATAGGAAAAAATGGGCAAATGTTAAAGAAAATTGGAACTTATGCAAGACAAGATTTAGAGAAAATGCTTGGAACTAAAATTAACCTAAAAACATGGGTTAAAGTGAAAAAAGATTGGCAAGATGAAGATTCTATAGTGAAAAAATTTAAATTTAATTAATTTGTATAAAATTTTCTAAAATACAAAAGATAAGTTTAAAGGGAATTTTAAAAAGCATAATTTAATCCTTTTAACTTAGGAGTGGTGGTATGCGTATGATCGAAAAAATGGCTTGGAATACCTTTAAAAATACTGGAGATATTAATACTTTTTTAGAACTAAAAGAAGTAGAAAATTTAGAAAAAAATATAAATGGTGAAATTAATGGGAACGATAAATACAAAGGGAATAGTATTA
>ULNE01025080.1_pt1 | contig 14845 bp, 8 predicted proteins | sample 1951831 | NCBI WGS metagenome assembly ULNE01 (sample SAMEA4835568, study PRJEB28245) | human gut metagenome | biome: gut microbiome; material: fecal sample | place: Denmark | collected 2008 | reverse complement strand
CGGTGCCGACGGTAAGAACGGTGCCGACGGTAAAGACGGCAAAGACGGCATAGACGGGAAAGACGGAGCCGACGGCAAGAACGGCATTAACGCCAAAAACATAGAGGTGCAGCGAACCGAAACCCACATACAGTGGCGATATGAGGGCGACGAGTGGCAGAATCTCGTTGCGATAGCCGATATAGAGGGCCCCGCCGGACAGAACGGAACGGACGGTGCAAACGGAAAAACTCCGGAATTTCGCGTAAGCGAAAATATCCTGCAATGGCGTTATGTCGGCGACGAGATTTGGCTGAACCTTTACGATCTTACCGCATTAAAAGGTGCGGATGGCAAGGACGGAGCCGACGGTATAAACGGGAAAGACGGAGCCGACGGTAAGGACGGAATAAACGGGCAAAACGGTAAAGACGGCAAAGACGGTAAAACACCTTTTATCGGTGAGAACGGCAACTGGTGGATAGGAGAAATCGACACAGCCGTAAAAGCCGCAGGTGTTGACGGAGAAAAGGGAGATAAAGGAGACACCGGCGAAAAAGGCGACAAAGGAGATAAAGGTGATAAAGGCGACAAGGGCGACCCCGGTCAGAACGGCGCCTGCTCCGGATATTTTTATGCAGAAACAAGAATTCCGAGAGTATTTCTCAATAACGGCAACGCAGCTTTAAGCGTCTATGAAAAGGTAAACAGCGGAGACCTGATATCCACTTATCTTGATAAGATTACGCTCAAAAAAGGTCATGTTTACAGCGTCACCATAAGCGGCTCTCTCCAGGTGGTATCAAACGAGTCCAACAACAGCGGTAATTACTCCATCCAGATGACAGACGGCTATGACGACGACCTTTGCCGTGAGGTTACACGCATAAAACGTGACGGCGAAAAAATAGCGCAGACAAACGACCAACATTCCTTTAATTTCACCAGAATTTACGACGCCTCGGACGAGGATATAACGCTGTACTTCATGTTTGAACAGTCGGCATACAATACCCGTCTCGAGAGCTTCAAAGGCACAATCACAATAACCGCCCTTGATTAAGTTTACATAACGGAGGTAGCAAGAAATGAAAAAACGAATACTCAGTATCCTGCTCACCCTATGTATGCTGTTCTGCCTTGTGCCGACAGGCGTATTTGCCGAGGGCGAGACAGCAACGGGCTCTGCTGCGATACAGCTTGGCACAGACGCACTAAGTAAAAATGTAAACACAGCGACCGCACCGACCGTGTATTTCGGGCAAGACCATGAAAATAATCCCGGTGCATGGCGCGTCATCGACTATGACGGAAACAGTGCAGCCGGCATAGCCGGGAATATGACCCTGCTTGCGGCAAATAACATGGGGTTGTCAAAGTTCGGTGCGAGCAACGCTTATGCGGACAGCGCGTTGAAAGAGGCAATAGACGCGCTTGCGGATAAGCTGACGGCGAAAGAAACCGATGCTGTTGAAAAACGGACCCTTGCAAGCGGAAACTACGATGAGGAAAATACCGACGGTGTAGCGGGTCCTGCGGTAAGCAATGCTGTTTTTTGGCCGCTTTCCTCAAAAGAGGCTAATGCGGTAAACAACGATTTGCGTGTCGTGGATCCCGAGCATCCGGGTTGGGCGTCAAGCTATTGGTGGCTGCGCTCCCCAGACGAAGACTATTCCACTGCCTTTGTGGCTGGTAGAGGTGAAGTCCGCTACTATGGTGGATACTCTACTTCCAAGGAGTTTGGCGTTCGTCCCGCTTTCGACTTGAATTTGGACTCTGTCCTCTTTGCATCCGCCGCCGTGGGCGGCAAGCCCGACGGAGGGCTGCAGCCCGTTTCCCCAAATTACACCGGAAACGAATGGAAGCTGACCCTTTATGACAGCAAGCGCAACGATTTCAGCAGAACTACCTGGGAGGTTTCCGCTTCCACCAAGGGCGGCACCGTAGAGATATCCTATACCGACGCAAAAACCGGCGCAAACGAATATATTTCCGCTCTGATCTTTGATGATGTCGGTAATGTAATCTATTACGGCCGCAGCAACGCCTCCCTCACAGAAAAAGACGGTACGGCACAGCTTACCATTCCTGCCGGCTTTGCCGAGGGTACCTATACCCTGAAGGTCTTCAACGAGCAGTACAACGGCGACCGCAAAACCGACCTTGCAAGCGGTTTCGCGGATGTTACGCTGACGGTTGAAAAGCGGGTCGACGAACAGTTCACCCTTGCCCCCGGCGGCAGATACTATTTTGACCTTTCGGCAATGGATATTCCCGGAACGGTAAACAGCAATTTGCCTGACAGCACCCTGCATTATGTGCCTTTTACCTATGCAGGTACGGTGGATGCCTATTCGATGGAAAATGAAACCGATACCGCCAAGCAGCCCTACGAGCACAGCCTTTTTATTGCGGACTATAACGTGAAATGTTCTTTGCAGCGGGAGACGTTGGCAGAAATGAACCTGATTTATGGCCAGACCTATACAGCGAGTAACGTGAACTATACGCTCCGCGCCCCATCTGTTGGAGACCATCACCGTAATGAAGGAGAAGGCTCTGGTCTTGCACCAATTGACAATGAATGGGATACGATCTATCAGAAGTCAGCCGATTATATCAAAAACTGGTATAAAATGCGCTCTTTCGGCCAGGATATAGGTACTGGGAATGTCGAGGGAATGTATCTATCTCGTGGTGGACACTTCGCTGCACAGGCTACATTTTGGGCAAGGCCAACCCTTCCGGAGCGGGACATTGGTTTCCGCCCCGTCCTTGAACTGCCGACAGATCTTGCCGCCGACAGCCTGAAGGCGGTTGCGTTGATCATGGCCGGTTATATGCCCGGCGAGCAGCAGAACTGGATCAATATCATCGTGAAAAAGGGCGAGAGCTTCAAAGCGCCCGCTGCCGAGGGTCTGCCCCGCCCGGACAGCATTTCGGCAGATGCACAACTGTGGTGGGTAGACGAAAATTCAAACTTCTACAAGCCCGGCGATACCGTTCCCGCAGATGTTTCGGCACTTACCGCTTTATGGGGCGGCTTCGGTCTGTTTTTGGATCGCGGCGACGGCGAGGTTGAGGTCACACCGGACAATTATACCGATATTTTCGGCGACGGGACTGCCTCCTTTGTTCTGCCTAAGGGCAAGAACTTTAGTACACTTAGGGATTCAGTGAATCTGACAGGCAAGGATATTTTGGAAATTTATTCGACCGGCAGGCTTGAAAGATACGGTTGTGTTTTCCCGAATCTGAAGCTCAAGAATGCCGACCTGACCTCTGTGCGCTTGAGCGAAAAGTATATCGGAAAGAGCAACCCGCTCTTTATCACGGCGGACGGAAAGAATACCATCGAAAGTCTGAACGGAATTAGCAAGAGCATGAACACCCTTTCCATTCTCGGCAACGGCTCGCTGACGCTGAACGGCGCACTGACGCTCAGCCAATACACCCAGTATGGCGGTGGCAGCGTCACCATGACGGACGGGCTCACGGCGTACTATCTTACCGTAGACAGCGGCTCGCTTACCGTAACGGGCGATCCGCAGGCCATTACGCTGCGGGATCAAGATATCGGCTATCTGGAAATGGGCGACGGTGTGCGGCTGTTCACGGGCTCTTCGGCGCAGGATGCCGCAGAAGCTGTTATTCCGCAGCTTTCCGCTGAAATGCAAGAACTGTATCAGCGCTATCTGGCGGATGACAACACGCTGACAAATGAAGAGTTTGCCGCGCTGTACAACGCACTCAGAGAGCGGTTCAACGCTATCTTCCGGCAGCTTTCCGACAAGACCTATGTGCGTATCACGGGCGCTTGGGATGTGACCTATCAGCCCGGCACAAACGGCTCGGGCAATGCGGTCACAGATATTAAGTTCTATAACGATGCTCTCACGCTGCGAGGCGCTTTATTCACTCGCACGGGGTACACGCAAGTAGGCTGGGCGACCGTTGACGGCGGCGAAAAGGTCTATGCTTTCGGCGGCGGCTATACCACCAATGCGGCGCTGACCCTCTATCCCGTGTGGAACACGAATAAATACACAATTACCTTTGATACGGCAGGCGGCAGCGAAATCGCTCCGATTACGCAGGACTACGAAACGAATATTACCGCACCTGCCGACCCGACAAGAGAGGGCTACACCTTCACGGGGTGGGACACGGAAATTCCCAAAACCATGCCTGCCGAGAATATAACGCTTAAAGCACGGTGGAAAGACATTGAAAAGCCCACGGGCGAAATTATCATAGGCACAAATAAATGGCACGAATTTTTGAATAAGCTTACCCTCGGACTGTTCTTTAAGGACACGCAGGAGGTAACGATAAACGCTTCCGATAACAGCGGAACCGTGTTTGTCTCTTATTTGGTGACCGATCGTGACCTCTCTGAGACGGAACTCGGCTCTCTTGTGTACCGTGCGTATGATGAGCCGTTTTTAATAGAGCCTAACGGAGAATATATTGTTTATGCAATGCTTGTTGACGAGAGCCTTAATATAACATATCTTCGCTCCGACCGCATAACGCTCGATAATATCCGGCCTGTAATCGGCGGCATTGAAAACGGCAAGACCTACTGCGAGGCACAGACAGTTACAATTGACGAGAAGTATATAGATACAGTTACCGTAAACGGCACAAAGGTCACGCTTGATGAAAACGGCGGCTTTACTCTCTCTCCTGCGGACGGCGAACAGAAAATCATTGTCACCGATAAGGCAGGCAACACCGCCGAGATGACCGTGACGGTCCATGGCGGGCACACCTTCGGTGAATGGGCATCGAACGGCGACGGCACGCATAGCCGTGAATGCACCGTGGACGGCTGCAAGGGTGTTGAAACAATGGCTTGCTCGGGCGGAAATGCAACCTGCGCCGAAAAAGCGGTATGCGAATACTGTGGCAAGGCTTACGGAAAGCCTGATTCAAACAATCACACCGACTTAAAGCACATCGATGCAAAGGCGGCAACTAAGACTGCCGAGGGCAATATCGAGTATTGGTACTGCGGCGGCTGTGATAAATATTACAGCGACAAAGACGGTATAAACGAAATCAAAAAGGCCGACACCGTAACGGCTAAGCTGCCGGGCGATCCAAAGTCTCCCCGAACCGGCAACGCAAGCGACCTCGCTTTATGGATTTCCCTGCTGCTTGTCAGCGGCGGCGTAACAGGCGTCACGGCGGGCCTGCGCAAAAAGAAAAAACACAAAGTATAATTTTTTTCATTTCCCTTTTCTGCTTTTACGGCAGTAAAAAGCCTCCGTTTTTTAACGGAGGCTTTCGTTTATTGCGGCTTATGCATATTCTCGATTTTTTTAATGTATTCGGTGCTGTTCTCAAGAAATTTCCGAGTATCGAAGGACTCGTTTTTAAGGCTGTTTTGAATAATAATACCATCGGAAACCATCAAAATAAGCCAAGTGAAATAGTCGGCCGAAACAACGTCTGTTCTCTCGGCGATTTTTGCCGAAATGAGCTTTTGGAATTCATCATAGCGATGAATCAGCTTAGCTCTGATTTCCTCGTCGCCGAGCAATGCCGCGTCAAAGAGGTGAAGCCTGAGCCCGGCATAGGCTATATTTCTCTCGATTACATAATTCACAAGACGGTGCGGCGAGGTATCCTTTTCCTTGTTTTCCGTCCATTGTATCAGCTCGTCCCATTGGCGCGAAAGATAGCGGTCGGTAACGGCAAAAAGTATTTCGTTTTTGCTTTTATAATAGTAATACAGCGTGCCCTTCGAAATATTTGCCTTTTCGGCTATTTTCGCGAGAGTCACCTCCGAAAAGGAATTTACCTTTAAAAGCTCCTCAGCAGTATCAAGTATGATTTCGTTTATATTTTCGGGTCTTTGAGCTGCCATAATACCCTCCTGCAAAATTTCTTAAAGTATAACACGAACAATCGGCAATGTCTACAAAACAATATTCACAAAAAAAATACGTAAGAGTGATTTTTTTAGTTAAAAGTATTGACAAACGCTTTTTTCGGAATTATACTTTGCTTATGAGTCGGTCAGTTAACCGACATATTTTTTATACACAGTCGGGCGCGTGACCGACTGCAAGGCTGATTAAAAGAGGCTTGAAGTTATGAACATATCATCAATTAACAAAAAATTGAAAAAGACTTTCGGCGGAAAATTCAGTGCTTCAAAGGAGAACGGCTCGATTTTTGTTCGAGGCAAAAGCTCCGATTGGGGCGAAATCGTCGCGGCTTGCCAAGCGGCGGCAAAAAAATTCAGCACAACGCATATTGTCAACGATATTGTTTACACGGGCGAGCAGCCCACTCCGACGCGTCTGCCGTCTCTCAAGGATGATTTCCTCGAGGGCAGAACACCCGACGTGCTTGTTATCGGCGGCGGCATTTCAGGTGCTTCGATAGCAAGAGAGCTGACCAAGTGGAAGCTTGACGTTTTACTTGTAGACAAGGAGGCGGACCTTGCGCTTCAGGCGTCGGGACGCAACGACGGCGAGGTGCACCCCGGAATCGACCTCGGCAAAGGCTCGCTCAAGCACAAGTACATTCGCCGCGCAAACCATATGTATGCAGACGTTTGCCGCGAGCTTGACGTTCCGTTTAAGCAGGTAGGTCAATATGTGCTTTTCCGCAACGCCGCGCTGAAGCCGCTTATCGGTCTGTATGCTTTTTGGCGGAAGCATCACGACGGCATAGAGGACACCGAGATAATCTCGGGCAAGGAGCTTATGCGCCGCGAGCCGAACCTCACACCGGAAACAAAATTCGCAATGTATAATCCGAGCGCAGGCTGTGTTTGCCCGTACGGACTCACCATAGCCTATGCCGAAAACGCCGTTCAAAACGGCGCGCAGGTAAGTCTTAACACCGCCGTGCTCTCCATGGAGGTGTCGGAGCATAACATCATAAGCGTTACCACCAACAGAGGCGTTATTCATCCGAAAATCGTTATCAACGCCGCAGGCGTTTTTGCCGAGGATATTGCCGCCATGGCGGATGACAGATTTTTCTCGATTCATCCGCGCCGAGGAACCAACTCGATTCTTGACCAAAAAGCAGGCGCATATATGCACTCGGTAGCCTCCGTAAAGGACATAAGCGTTCACGGTAAAACCCATTCAAAGGGCGGCGGCATATTGCACACCGTCCACGATAATCTTCTCGTCGGACCCGACGCCGTAGAAACGGTTGAAAAGGAAAACACGGAAACACGTGCCGAGAGCATTAAAACCGTCTTCGACAAGCAGACTCAAACAATGCCGGCGCTGTCAAAACGTGATATAATCACTTATTTCACGGGCGTTCGCGCTCCTACCTTTGAGGAGGATTTTATACTTGAACCCGGCAGAAGAACAAGGAATTTGATTCACGTAGCCGGTATTCAATCCCCCGGACTTACAACCGCTCCCGCGGTTGCCGTCGATATGGCGGAGCTTGCGGTCGATATGCTCGGCAAGACCGAGACGGTTGAAAAAAACAACAATTACAATCCCATTCGCAAGGGCGTTCCCGTGCTTCGCGAAATGGACGACGATACAAGAGAAAAAATGATAGCCGAAAATCCCGACTACGGCGAGATTATTTGCCGCTGCGAGCAAATCAGCAAGGGCGAAATTCTCGACGCTTTGAAATCCCCGATATGCGTTCCGACGGTTGACGGTATCAAAAAGCGCATAAGACCGGGAATGGGACGTTGTCAGGGCGGCTTCTGCTCGCCGCTTGTCACCAAAATAATTGCCGAATTCCTCGGCGTTCCGCTGTATGAGGTTAAAAAATCCTCGGCGGAAGCGGTGATAACATACGGCGAAACAAAGGTAAACGAAGGAGGCGAAGAGTGATGACGACAGGTAACTATGACGTACTCGTTGTCGGCGGCGGTCCTGCCGGACTTGCGGCGGCGATAAGCGCTCACGATAACGGTGCCAAGGTTCTCCTTCTTGAAAGAGAGGCAAGGCTCGGAGGAATACTCAAGCAGTGCATTCACGACGGTTTCGGTCTTCATCACTTCGGCGAGCAGCTCTCCGGTCCGGAATACGCCGAGCGGTTTGAGGATGAGCTGTACAAACGCAATATCGAATACAGCACCCTGACGTTTGTCACGAAAATAGACAAAAACGGCGACGGAAGCTTTTCGGTGCATACCGTCGGCAGAAGCGGCGTTTCGATATTTACGGCAAAAGCGCTTGTGCTGGCTACGGGCTGTCGCGAGCGTACCGCCAAGCAGGTATTTATTCACGGTACGCGTCCTGCAGGTGTTTTCACGGCCGGAACCGCACAGCATTTTACAAATCTGCTCGGGCTTATGCCCGCCAAAAAATGCGTAATTCTCGGCTCGGGAGATATAGGGCTTATCATGGCGCGCCGGCTTACGCTTGAGGGCGCAAAGGTTCTCGGCGTTTATGAGGCAAAGCCTACGCCGTCGGGACTTACGAGAAACCTGCATCAATGCCTGCACGATTATGACGTTCCGCTGCACCTGTCGCACACCGTCACTCGCGTGTTCGGAGTTGACAGGCTCGAAGCAGTTGAGATTTCAAAGGTTGACGAAAATATGGCTCCGATACCCGGCACACAGAGCCGCGTCGAATGCGACACGCTGATTCTTTCGGTCGGATTGATTCCCGAAAACGAGCTTGCCGAGTCCGTCGGAGTAAAGCTTGACCCACGCACAAAGGGTCCCGTATGCGACGGTCAGTGTATGACGAGTGCCGACGGCGTATTCAGCTGCGGCAACGCTTTGCACGTCAACGATTTGGTTGACTTTGTTTCGCAGAACGCCGAGCAGGCGGGAAAATCAGCCGCTGCTTATTCGGGCAGAGAAAGACGGCTTATCGAGATAACCCCGGGCGACGGTTTATTGTACGCAGTGCCGCAAAGGCTCAATCTCAACGAGGATAACAGTAAAACAGACCTGTATTTCCGCGTCCGCGAGGAGGAAAACAACTGTGTGCTTCATATTTACGTGAACGGTAAGGAAATACTTAAAAAGCGTTACGCATTTATGCGTCCGCCCGAAATGGAAAATCTCACGATTGATTTCAGCGCATGCGAATTAAACGAAAACAGCCGAGTGGAGCTTCGGCTGGAAAGACTCGGTAAAGGAGACGGTGTAAAATGACAAAAGAATTGGTTTGCATCGTTTGTCCCCGTTCGTGCAGAATGACGATTACATCAGACGGCGACGAGCTTGTTGTGACCGGCAACACCTGCAAAAGGGGCAAAGAATTCGCCGTAAGCGAAATGACCGACCCGCGCCGCACCGTTTGCACAACGGTGCGCACCGCCTTCCCTTCGGTACCGGTTCTGCCCGTTCGCGTATCGGGGCCGATTCCCAAAAACAGAATTTTCGACCTGATGCACGAGGTAAACCGTATCACCGTTTCAAAACGACTCGGACGAGAGGAAGTCGTTGTACCGAATATTCTCAATCTCGGCGTGGATTTGATTGCAACAAGCAATATCCTGAAGGACGAGAAGAAGCAACCTTAAAAAAGAAAGAGGGGAAAATCTTTAATGGAACAGTCACTTGTGCTGACCTTTGACGTCGGCACGCAGAGTGCAAGATGCTTGCTTGTCAATGAGAGCGGAGACTTTGAGGATAAGGAGCAGCAAAAATACAAGGTTCCTTATTTATCAAAACAGCCCGGATGGGCAGAACAGACCCCGGATTTTTATTTTAACATTATAGCCGAAATGTCAAAAAAGGTTATCGAGAGAAATGCCGATAAGCTTGACCGCATAACAGCCGTATGCCTTACCTGCATACGTGACACGGTGCTTTGCCTCGACAAAGACAAACGTCCGCTTCGCGACATAATATTATGGCTCGACGAACGTGAGGCCGACGAGGACGGACAGATTCCGGCAGCAAAACGCGCATTGTTTTCGCTTGTGGGAATGGGAGAATCGGTAGATATGATTTACCGAGCCTCTACCGGCAACTGGATTATGCAAAATGAGCCCGAAATATGGGCCAAAACAGACAAATACGTTATGCTGCCGTCATATCTCAACTATCTTTTGACGGGCGAGCTTAAGGATTCCGTGGCAAATATGATAGGTCACGTACCGTTTGATTACAAAAACCGCCGTTGGATGAAACCCGGTGCTCTCACGCGCTGCGTGTGCAATGTTCCGTCCGAAAAGCTCTGTGAGCTTGTTCCGTCGGGCGAGGTTATAGGTAAAATCACAAAAGATGCGTCCGAAAAAACGGGCATCCCAATAGGACTTCCGCTTATAGCAACCGGTTCTGACAAGGGCTGTGAAACCATCGGTATGTCCGTTGTAAAATCAAACCGGGCGGCAATTTCCTTCGGCACGACCTCAACCTTACAGATGGCAGTTAAAAAATATTTTGAACCGCAGCCTTATATGCCGGCTTATCCGGCTGTCCCGAACGATATGTTCAATCCCGAATTCGAGGTCTATCGCGGATTTTGGATGATTTCGTGGTTTATAGAGCAGTTTGCCGCGAAGGATAAGGTTGACGCCGCCGAGGAGGGCGTTTGCATAGAGCGTTATCTTGACGATAAAATCAAGGATATTGAGGCCGGCTCCGGCGGACTTATTTTACAGCCGTTTTGGACTCCGGGCATCACGAACCCGACCGCGAGCGGCGCAATTATAGGCTTTTCGGATTTCCATACGCGTTATCATTTGTATCGCGCCATAATAGAGGGCATCTGCTTAGAGCTGTACCACGGGCTCGTTAAAATGCAAAAACGCTCAAGCGTCACGGTAGATGAGCTTTATGCCGGCGGAGGCGGCTCCAGCAGCCCTGTCGTATGTCAAATTGCTGCAGATGTGTTCGGCTTGCCCGTACACCGTATTCAGACTCACGAGGCTAGCGCAGTCGGCTGTGCCATGGTCGCGTTTATTTCACAGGGCGTTTACGGTAGCTATGAGGACGCCATAGAGCATATGGTACATAAAAAAGACGTATTTATTCCGAACGAGGAAAACCACCGAACCTATATGAAAATTTACGGCAAGGCGTATTCTCACCTTGCCTCAAGATTAAAGCCAATAGAAAAATACCTACATCATTTTCAAACAGGAGGACACTGATAATGAGTACAAAACCGTATAAGGGCTTTGAGCCTAAATGGATGCTTCAGAGAGCACCTGAGAACAGCTATCGTTCGATTTTCCGCTGGGGCGACCCCGACTTCTTCAAATATCCGAAGGAGAGCCTTTACAAATATGTTAAAAAACGCTGCAATCTCAAGGACGAGGAGTTTATGCAGTATAATGACGATTTGGGTCTTGACCCCGTAAATCTCGGCGAAGAGCACGCTCCGAAGATTGACAAAAAGCACGTGAAGGCCATTGCCGCAATAGTCGGCGAAAAGAACGTCTCACAGAGCGACTACGACCGTCTCGCCGTTTCCTACGGACAGACAATGTACGATCTTCTCAGAATGCGTCACCGTCGCTTTGACTCTCTTCCCGACCTCGTTGTTTTTCCGGAGACAAGCGAGCAGATTGAAAAAATCGTAGCCTACGTCACAAAGAATAAAATACCGCTCTATGTTTACGGCGGCGGCTCGTCGGTTACAAGAGGCGTTGAGCCCATTAACGGCGGAGTTTCTCTTGATATGCGCCGCAACTTCAACAAGGTCATTAAATTCAATGAGACCGACCAGACCATCACCGTTCAGGCAGGTATGTCCGGACCAAAGCTTGAGCAAACGCTTCAAAACGCTCAGAGCCTTTTCGGTGCAAAGCGTCCGTACACCTGCGGTCACTTCCCGCAGTCGTTTGAATATTCCTCCGTCGGCGGTTGGACCGTCACACGCGGTGCCGGTCAGAACAGCACCTATTACGGCACCATAGCCGATATAGTTGTTTCGCAGAAATACGCCACACCGATAGGTAAAATCGAGACAAGTCACTATCCGAGAGAGGCAACGGGACCGAATCTCAATCAGGTCATGATGGGCGGCGAGGGCACCTTCGGCGTTCTTACCGAAGTCACGCTCAAGTTTTTCCGCTGGATGCCCGAAAACAGAAAACGCTTTTCTTATATGTTCAAGGACTGGCCGACAGCTATGCGCGCCGCTCGTGAAATGATGCAGTGTGAGTGCGGCTTCTCCTCTGTTTTCCGTCTTTCAGACCCGGAGGAGACTTCATTAATGCTCCATCTTTACAACGTTGACGAAACGCCGCTTGAGCCTCTTCTTGATAAATTGGGCTACAAGGACTTTGAGCGCTGTCTCTTCCTCGGATTTACAGACGGCGAAAAGGGCTTCTCAAGAAACGTTGCGCATAACATAATGAAAATTGCCGTTAAGCACGGCGGTATCCCGATGACCGGCTACGTATGCAAGGGCTGGGAAAAGGGCCGCTTCAACGACCCGTATCTTCGCGATACACTCATGGATTTCGGCTTTATGATTGATACGCTTGAGTGCACGGTCAACTGGTCAAATATGGCTCGTGTTCACCGTGAGGTTCGTGAGGTTTGCCATAAGCTTCCGAACACAATCGTTACAACTCATATGTCGCATTGCTATCCGCAGGGCGCCAACCTCTACTTCATCTTTATGACTAAAATGCAGGACGAAGAGGAGTTCCGTGCTTATCACGCAACAATTCTCGACGCCATACAGAAGAGCGGTGCAGCCATCAGCCACCACCACGGTATCGGAAAGATGTTTGCCCCGTGGCTTGAGGGCTACCTCGGCGAAAAGGAATACGGCATAATCCGCACGCTTAAAAACTATTTTGACCCCGATTACCTTATGAATCCGGGCGGAACCATAGGCCTTGACCTTAAGCCCGAGGACAAAAAGTATCTGCGTGAGCATACCGAGTATGTTGACGAACTCAAGGACTGAATAGGCTTTGAAGCGCGGCTCAAAGCCGTAACGTCAAGCATAAACACATAAAATCAAGGCTTTCGTTTCAAGTGAGACGAAAGCCTTTTTATTGCCGATCACAGAAAACTTACTTTTTGTATAAGCTTTCGGCATTTGCGGCTGTTGACTGTTTGCCGTCGTAATTATATAATAATTTATAACATAATTTCGCCGCATATGTGATATGCCGCACAAACAAAGAGGTTCATCATGACAGATAAAAGCTATTCAATTATTTTCAGTAGCCCGACAGGCAACACGAGACTGCTCGCCGACGCCATTCGCGACGCGCTGCCGGAGGAAAACTGCAATTATTTCGGAGTGAGCGAAAACGCCGATACACAATCCGACATTTTATTTATAGGCTTTTGGACGGATAAGGGAACCGCCGACAAGGCGACCTTGGATTTGCTCGAAAAGCTGAAAAATAAAAAGATTTTTCTTTTCGGAACGGCGGGCTTCGGCGGAGACGAGGAGTACTTCAAAGAAATCCTCGCAAATACAAAAAAGAGCATTAGTGGCAGCAACATCACAGTCGGTGAGTATATGTGTCAGGGGAAAATGCCGCAAACGGTCAGAGAGCGCTATATCAAAATGAAAAGCCTGCCGAATCCCGCGCCGAATCTCGATATGCTGATTGAAAACTTTGACCGTGCTCTGTCTCATCCCGACGAAAACGATTTGAAAAGGCTGAGGCTCTCCGTGGAAAAGCTGTAATATTAAGCGACAGCGCGACCTACCCCGCTAAGCTGTGCCGCATATCATATTACTATTGATTTATTGTAAAAATAATGATAAAATATTCAGCGTAGCACGTAAGCAGGTGTAGTTTAATGGCAGAACATCAGCTTCCCAAGCTGAATACGGGGGTTCGATTCCCCTCACCTGCTCCAAAAGATAAAATCGTCGCACCAATGCGACGTCAATGATTAAATCAATCTGAAAAGATTGATTTTTTTTGTGCGTTATTACAAAGGAAAAGGAAGGAATGATATAAATGAATAATTTAAACAACAATGCAGAGGATAGATTTGTTGTGTCAGATAAAGATATTAAATGGGGTATAAATGGACAACAAAAAACGGAAGAGGAAATTAATAGGTACATGGCAGAAAAACGAAAAAAATTACAAGAAGTTTCTCTTGATAAATATATGATAATAGGTAGTGTTGTCGAAATTCAGGGAAATTTTGATAAGCTAATGATAATCGGGTATAAAGTCAAAGATAGAGATGGGAAAATTATGGATTATATGGCTTGCAAATATCCGAATGGTGCAACAGATTCATTAACATTTTTTAATCATAATGATATAAAAAAAATATATTTTGTTGGATTTACTACTGAATATGGTAATGAATATAAAAGCAATTTAGATAATAAAAACGAGGAAAAATGAAGGCTCGTATAATATGTTGGGTGCTGTTGTTGGAGATGTAATTGATTCGGTGTTACTGACTATGATGAAAATGGTAAAGAGGTTCTTAAATAGATTTGAAAATAATGAAACATTTACTTGTGCATTTTTAACATCTTGTTATACTGGAATGAGAACTGGGGAGGTATTTGCATTAACTTGGGATATATTGATTTAGACAATGGAACAATATCAGTCAAACATAATGTTTATGATAAACCTAAAGACGAATAGCAAGACATTAATTAATTAATTGAGAGTTTATATACTCCCATAATATTGGTTTATTTTGTCGTGTAAATAATCAATATTATTTTTAGTAATTTTCTTAAAAGCTTTATTTATTTCATCAATCATGTAATTCATAGCTATATTTTGAGCTTGTTCAATAACTTCTTTTGTTCGTAAACGTGTATAGTTAAGGCTCCAAAAACGGCAAGTATCCTTTGATGCTTGTCGTTTTTTACTTTTTCGCATTTTACTCTCGTCTCGCTTTTCTTTCGTCTACCCGTCGTCCGCTCACTTCATTATTCGCTGTTCACTTTTCTCTCTTCGCTCAACCTCTCCTCTCTTGCAGAGGGAGGTGATTTACCGT
>ULNE01011696.1_pt1 | contig 14887 bp, 12 predicted proteins | sample 1951831 | NCBI WGS metagenome assembly ULNE01 (sample SAMEA4835568, study PRJEB28245) | human gut metagenome | biome: gut microbiome; material: fecal sample | place: Denmark | collected 2008 | reverse complement strand
CGTCAAATTTCGCTCGGAGTACCGACAGTACGCTGTCGTTCATTTTCCGACAGAGCGACCAAGTGTGTAACGCGCTTTACATTTAATACGAATTTTAATTTGTGCCATTCTTCGGGGTGACGCGCAAATTTATATAAAACAAGAATTGTTTAAGCGGCAAACCGTTCAGGCTCCCTTTTGCCGCAAATCGGAGGTACATACAAATGCCAGAAAGACGAAAAAGCCGCGTTGTAACGGCAGGTAACGTAAAAATAGGCGGAAACAACCACATACCCGTTCAGTCGATGTTAAACATTCCGGCCGAGGACGCAGAGGGCAATGTTAAGCAGGCATTGGAACTGCAAAAAGCTGGTTGCGAGATTATCCGTCTCACGGTTCCCAATAAAGAGGCGGTAAAGACCTTAGCCCCCGTAAAAGAAAAGGTTTCGATTCCGGTTGTTGCGGATATACATTTTGACTACCGCTGCGCGCTTGAGAGCGTTGCGGCAGGTGCCGATAAAATCCGCATAAATCCCGGCAACATCGGCTCCGACGATCGCGTTAAGGCGGTTGCCGACGCATGCCGTGCAAAAAACATTCCGATAAGGATAGGCGTAAATTCAGGCTCGCTTGAAAAGGATATTCTCGCAAAATACGGGGCTCCCACGCCTGATGCACTTTGCGAGAGCGCGCTTTATCACGCAGGGCTTCTCGAAAAATTTGATTTTCACGATATAGTTATCTCCATAAAATCCTCCGACGTGCCGACCATGGTATCTGCATACAGAAAAATAGCGACTATGTGCGATTATCCGCTTCATCTCGGCGTAACCGAGGCAGGCACGCGCCGTATGGGGCTCATTAAATCCGCCGCCGGAATAGGCTCGCTTTTAATGGACGGTATAGGCGACACAATACGCGTTTCCCTTACCGCCGACCCCGTAGAGGAGGTCTCGGCAGGCTTTGATATATTAAAGGCGGTTGACATAAAAAAAGATTGTCCTCAGATAGTGTCGTGTCCGACCTGCGGCAGAACCAAAATCGATTTGATTTCTCTTGCCGAAAAAATCGAAAACGCTTTAAGAGGCTGCCGTAAGCCTATAAAGGTTGCCGTTATGGGGTGCGTCGTAAACGGTCCGGGCGAAGCTAAGGAGGCAGACATCGGCGTAGCCGGCGGTGACGGCTGCGGTATGATATTTAAGCACGGCGAAATACTCAAAAAAGTAAGCGAGGATGAAATAGTTCCGGAGCTGCTTAAAGAAATAGAAAAAATGTAATTGTGAAAGAGACGGCAAATGACAAGCTTTTATGACCTGTTTATAGAATACAGAAACGATTTCGCGGATATGGACGCGGTACTCGGCGACGCTCAAATAATTGATATGAGCGCAGAGTCTGCCGAAAGAAGGCTGTACATTAAGGTGCGCTTTCCGCGTCTTGTGTCCGAGAAAACACTTGATAAAATAAGCGAAATAATAAGAGACAGGCTCGGACTCGGCGCGGTTAAAATTGCGCCGGTCTTTTCTTCGTCGCTGTTCTCGGATAGGTATTCGGGTGAGATAAGCGAGTGGGCAAAGAAAAACGTGCCTATGGCAAACGGATTTTTTGTTGACTGCAAATATGATTTTTCCGAAGATGAAATCAAAATAGAGCTCATGCACGGCGGTAAGCAAATTCTTGAGGACGTCGGCGCGCAAAATCTCATTTCAAAAATGCTCCGTGAACGCTTCGGAGTATCAAAAGAGCTTTCTTTTGTTCAGAGGGACGACTATGATGCACGCGATGACATTTCCGCGGCGCAGAAAAAAATCGACAGTATGGCTCCCAAAGCCGCACCCGTAAAGAGCGGTTCATCGCGCAGCTTTGACCCCGTCAAGGAGGACGATACGCCAAAGGAGCACATTGTAAAAGAGGGCATACCGTATTATCTTGAGAGTGTAAAGCCGATTTTCGGCAGTAATATCAGAAGTCAGCCCATAAAAATAGACGAAATCACTTTGCCCGAAGAGGGTGACACGACGCCCGTTACGATTTACGGCGAGGTTTTCGGCATTGAGGTCAAGGATACGAAAAAAGGCAAGGTAAAGATAGTATCCTTTAATATAACCGACAATACAAATTCGTTTTCCGCCGTTATGCTGCCAAAGGTTGAACATTGCGACGAGCTGCTGTCAAAGCTGAAAAACGGGGCGCACATACTTATGTTCGGCGAGGTCGAATATGACACGTACCGCGGCGATTACACAATAAAACCTAAGTGCATAAGCACCGTTCAGATGATAGAAAAAGAGGATAATTACCCCGAAAAGCGCGTTGAGCTTCATCTTCACACAAATATGTCGCAGATGGACGGTATGACTCCTCCCTCAAAGCTTGTGGAGCGCGCTATAAAGTGGGGGCACAAGGCAATAGCCATAACCGACCACGGCTGTGTTCAGGGTTACCCCGAGGCGTGCAACGCCGCCAACGGCAAAATCAAAATCATTTACGGCATTGAGGATTATTTTATAGATGACATCAAGGAGCCGGATAAAACATATAAGGAGCTTCGCTCCTATCACCAGATAATTCTCGTAAAGAATCATATAGGGCTTAAAAACCTGTATAAGCTCATTTCAAAGTCCAATATAGACTATTTTTACAAAAAGCCGAGAATGCCAAAGAGCGAAATAATGAAGCACCGCGAGGGGCTTATAATCGGCTCGGCGTGCGAGGCGGGCGAGCTTTACCGCGCCATACTCGAGGAACGCCCCGAACAGGAGATTATGGAGATAGCTTCGTTTTACGACTATCTCGAAATTCAGCCCGTAGGCAACAACCGTTTTATGATTGACGCCCACTCAGACCCATCGGCGAAAAATCCGGACAAAAACAAGGAATTTGACAAGATAACCTGTATTGAGGATATAGAAAATATAAACCGCAAGGTTATAGCTATTGCCGACAAGCTCGGTAAGCCCGTGGTTGCCACCTGCGACGTCCACTTCATAGACCCCGAGGACGCAAAATACCGCGCTATTCTTATGGCGGCTCAGGGCTTTACCGACGCTGATAAGCAGGCTCCGCTGTACTTCAGAACGACCGAGGAAATGCTCAATGAGTTTTCTTATCTCGGCGAGGAAACCGCCCACGAAATAGTTATAGAAAATCCCAACAAGATAGCCGATATGATAGATGTTGTACGCCCGTTCCCGATAGGCACGTTCCAGCCCTCCATAGACGGAGCGGAGGAACAGCTCAGAGACATTTGCTGGACCAAGGCTAAAAAGTGGTATGAATTTGAGGGCAAGGTTCCCGAAATTGTCGAGAACCGACTTAACCGTGAGCTTGATTCCATAATCAAAAACGGATTTGCCGTACTTTACATAATAGCTCAAAAGCTTGTATGGGATTCCGAGGATCACGGTTACCACGTAGGCTCACGAGGCTCCGTCGGCTCGTCGTTCGTTGCGTCTATGGCGGGTATTTCCGAAGTAAATCCGCTGCCGCCTCATTACAGATGCCCCGAGTGTCGCTACTCCGAATTTTACACAAAGGGCGAGTACGGCTCGGGCTTTGATATGCCGCCTAAAAAATGTCCGCATTGCGGCGCGGAAATGATAAGAGACGGCCACGAAATACCGTTTGAAACCTTCCTTGGGTTCCACGGTGACAAGGCACCCGATATCGACCTTAACTTCTCCGGCGAATATCAGGGAAAGGCGCACAGATACACGGAGGAGCTCTTCGGCAAAACGCACGTATTTAAAGCGGGCACAATAGCTTCGGTTGCCGACAAGACCGCCTACGGCTATGTTTTAAAGTATCTTGAAGAGCGAAATATCCGTGCTAACAAAGCCGAGATAGATCGTTTGGCGCGCGGCTGTACGGGAGTTAAGCGCACCACGGGTCAACATCCCGGCGGAATGGTAGTCGTGCCGAACGAATATGATATATACGATTTCACCCCCGTTCAGTACCCTGCCGACGATACCGAAAGCGATATGGAGACGACGCACTTCGACTTCCGTTCGATGCACGACACCATATTGAAGCTTGACGAGCTCGGCCACGATGTTCCCACGCTCGACAAGCACCTTGAGGATATGACGGGCATAAACGTAACCGACATAGATATTTGCGACCCCGAAATAATAAAGCTCTGCACCTCGCCCGAACCGCTCGGCGTGACGCCCGAGGATATAAGCTGGAAAACGGGCACGCTCTCTATCCCCGAAATGGGCACATCGTTTGTTTGCCAGATGCTTTTGGAGGCACAGCCCAAGACCTTTGCCGACCTTTTGCAGATTTCCGGTCTTTCACACGGAACCGATGTTTGGAACGGTAATGCACAGGACCTTATAAAGGATGGTATATGCACCATTTCTTCGGTTATCGGAACGCGTGACAGCATTATGATTTACCTTATGCACGCAGGGCTTGACCCGAGTATGGCATTTAACATAATGGAGAAAACGAGAAAGGGTATAGTCGCGAAAAAGGGCTTCCCCGAGGGTGCCGAAGAAGCCATGCGTGAGCATAACGTTCCGCAGTGGTATATGGATTCGTGCCGCAAGATAAAGTATATGTTCCCTAAAGCCCATGCCGCGGCATATGTAATTGCCGCGCTGAGGCTCGGCTGGTATAAGATATACAAGCCGCTCGAATACTACACGGCATTTCTGACCGTGCGCGGAGACGGAGTTGATGCGGCGGTGGCAATAAAGGGTAAAGCCGCCGTTATGGCGCGTATGGCGGAAATCGACGATAAAACAAGAAGCAAAACCGCCACAGCCAAGGACAAAGAGCAGTATACCGCCTTGCAGGTGGTAAACGAGATGATGGCAAGGGGCATAGAGCTTCTCCCGGTCGATATATATAAATCCGAGGCTACAAGATATGTCATAGAGGACGGCAAAATAAGAATGCCGTTCGGAGCACTGTCCGGTATAGGCGAAAGCGCCGCCATACCGCTTGCCGAGGCAAGAGACGACGGCGAGGGCAAGTTTATATCGGTTGACGATTTTGCACGCCGCGCCGGTGCCGGCAAATCCACAATAGAAATGCTCGAAAGCGTCGGTGCGTTCGGCGACATCCCGAAAACGGCGCAACTGTCATTGTTTTAGCCATCCGACGAGGCAGTTTAAAGGTGAAATACGGTTTTAAAGCAAATTTGCCTTATAAACACGATGACTTTTCATCTTCTTTTGTTCAAAACTACAAAAAGACGTTTTTTGACGGATTTTGCATTGACAAAAGCCTTGTCGGTGATATAATGAATGCATAAATGAAAGGCAACGAGGTCTTTTAAAAGATCTCGCTGCCCTTTTTTTATATTTGAAAGGAGATTTAAAATGGGTTACACAAAAGAAGATGTACTTCGCATCGCAAAGGAAAAAGACGTTAAATTCATAAGACTTCAGTTCACTGATATTTTCGGTCAGCTTAAAAATGTTGCAATCACCGCGAGCCAGCTTGAAAAGGCTCTTGACAACGAGTGTATGTTCGATGGCTCCTCAATAGAGGGCTTCGTAAGAATCAATGAGTCCGATATGTATTTGAGACCCGATTACGATTCGTTCGTTATACTTCCTTGGAAGGACAGAGTTGCACGCCTTATCTGCGACGTTTATTGCGCTGACGGCAACACTCCGTTCCTCGGCGATCCGAGAAACGTTCTTAAAAAGGTAGTTAAAGAGGCTGCCGATATGGGCTATACGTTCAATGTAGGCCCCGAGTGTGAATTCTTCCTCTTCCAGCTTGATGAGGACGGAAATCCCACCACAAAAACAGGCGATGTTGCGGGTTACTTTGATATGGGCCCCGCCGATCAGGGTGAGCAGTGCAGAAGAGACATCTGCCTTGCGCTCGAGAGCATGGGCTTTGAAATCGAGGCTTCACACCACGAGGTTGCCGAGGGTCAGCACGAGATAGACTTCCGTTTTGATGAGGTTGTTAAGACCGCAGACAACGTTATGACCTTTAAACACGTAGTAAAGACCTATGCGCGCCGTCACGGCCTTCATGCAACATTTATGCCGAAGCCCGTATTCGGTATAAACGGCTCCGGTATGCACACCAATATGTCGCTTACAAAGGACGGTAAAAACGCTTTCTATGATGAAAATTCCGAGTTTGGACTTTCCGAGACCGCTCTTCACTTCATTGCTGGTGTATTAAAGCACGTAAAGGGTATTACCGCCATAGCAAATCCGCTTGTTAACTCTTATAAGAGACTTGTTCCGGGATATGAAGCTCCCGTATATATAGCTTGGTCGGCTTCAAACCGTTCCTCGCTTATCCGTGTTCCCGCAGCTCGCGGAAAGGGCACCAGAATAGAGCTCCGTTCTCCCGACCCGTCATGCAACCCCTATCTTGAAATGGCTCTTTGCCTTGCGGCAGGTCTTGACGGTATCAAAAACAACCTTACTCCTCCGCAGAACACCACAAAGAACATCTTTGAAATGTCCGCAGAAGAGCTTGCCGCAGACGGCATAGATTATCTCCCCGGTACTCTTGAGGACGCCATGAATGAATTCCAGGCTGATCCGTTTATGAAAGAGACGCTCGGCGACCACATCTATGAGAAGTATGTTGAGGGTAAGCTTCGCGAGTGGGATGAGTATCGTACCAGCGTAAGCAACTGGGAAACAAACAGATATTTAACTAAATATTGATAATACCTCATTTTTTCTCCTGCGAAAAGGGAACGGCGATTTTGCCGTTCCCTTTTCCATTTCTTTTTATGAGGCTTCTAATTTGATTTGCCTTATCGGCGCATAAAAAACCACGGTTGACCGAAGGCCGAATATTCAGCCAAAGTCAACCGTGCTTTTGTAATTTTTATTCGGTTTCTTTTTTGAAGCCTTTTCTCTCAAGGAGAGCATAAATTCTGTCAGCCGGATTCAAGAGCTTGCTTACCGACATATCGTGGTTGAGGGTGTCGATAATGTATGAAAGATACTTAGACATATCAACCTCGCAGTACCAATCACGCTGTAAAAGCTCGGGTGTGCGGTAAACAAGGTTTGTTGTAAATACCTTTGTGATATTGCCCTCGGCAAAGGATTTGTCAAAGTTTTCGAGTCCTTCGCAGAAAAGACCGAATGCCGAGAAAATAAAAATACGCTTTGCGCCGAGCTCTTTTAATTTTTTGGCAACCTCAAGCATTGATTCACCGGAGGAGATCATATCGTCAACAACCATTACATCCTTGCCCTCTATGTTTGAACCGAGGAACTGGTGCTGGAGTATTGGGTTCCTGCCGTTGACAACTCTCGAATAGTCGCGGCGCTTATAGAACATACCAAGGTCAAGACCGAGAACGGTAGAATAGTAAATGCAGCGTGACATACCGCCTTCATCGGGAGATACTACCATCATGTGCTCTTTGTCGAGATGCAAATCATCAACGTTGTTTACAAGAGCCTTTATCATCTGGTAAGCGGGCTGAACGTTTTCAAAGCCCTTGAGCGGAATTGCGTTCTGAACTCTCGGGTCGTGAGCATCAAATGTGATAATGTTGTCAACGCCCATATTGTTGCAGAGCTCCTGAAGAGCTATTGCACAGTCGAGGGACTCTCTTGATGAACGCTTGTGCTGTCTGCCCTCATAAAGCATGGGCATAATAACGGTTATTCTGTGAGCTTTGCCGCCTACTGCGGAAATCGCTCTTTTAAGGTTGGCAAAATGCTCGTCCGGACTCATGGGAATTGTTTGACCGTACATATTGTAGGTCACGCCGTAGTTGAACATATCGCATACAATAAAAATATCGTAACCGCGAACGGACTCGTGAAGCGAGCCCTTGCCTTCGCCAGAGCCGAATCTCGGGAATGAGGCGTCGATAATATAAGTATCTCTTTCATATCCTGCAAAGGAAAGGCTGTTTTTGTGCTCAGACTGCTTCTGAGCGCGCCATTTGACGAGATAACGGTCGATTTTTTGGGCTAATTCTTCACAGCCGGGGAGCGCGATGATACCGAGCGGACCGTAAGGGATGGTAGTGAACTCCTGTGTGTAATCAGGCATAATTTTCCTCCGTGAAACACAATTTTTGCGGATAAATATTATCGTCATTTATCCGCATTACATTAGATAATAATATTTTACTATATTTTGTGTCATTTTCAAGGGAAAAAAGGCAAAAAATAAAAGATTAGTTAAAAGAGTGGTCAACAGTAATGACACAGAAATATCTTTCGTCTATTTTGCTTAGTTTTTCTTGAATTGAATTTGTAAGCTCACAATCGGAAAGACTAAAATCCGGGGGTGCCATTACATCGAAAATCAGATTTGAGTGTGTAGGACCCTCAACCACTCTGAAATCGTGTATTGAAAGCGCGGGGGCAATTTCCTTGACGGCGGATTCGGTCAAATCACGCAGACGGTTTATATGTGCGTCGTTTACCACGATAGGGTCAAGGTGTATTGAAATGAGCAGATTGTATTTTCTCTGTATATTTCGCTCGATAAGGTCAATGGTGTCATGGCTCTTCATAACATCAACGCTTGAGGGAACCTCTGCGTGAGCCGAGGCAAACTGTCTGCCGGGGCCGTAGTCGTGGATTATAAGGTCGTGAACACCGACTATGTTGGGATATGAGAGAATTTCGTCCTCAATCTGCTTCACAAATTCCTTTTTCGGCGGCTGACCGAGCAGGGGGGAGACGGTGTCCTTTATTATACCGATGCCGGAATAGATGATAAATCCGGATACAACAAGGCCGAACCACCCATCCACGGGAACCGACGAAAACTTTGATATTATCAGCGATATAAGAGCCGCCGCCGTTGCCGCTGTATCCGAAAGACTGTCGGCGACTACGGCCTTGTTGGCTGTGGAGTCTATCCTTTTTCCGACGGAATAATTGAAGTATGCGAGCCACAGCTTAAACAGTATCGATATTATCAGGACTGCCAGCGCGGCGGTGCTGTAAGTTACGGCGTCGGGAGCCTTGATTTTTTCAACCGAGCTTTTCAAAAGCTCAACACCCATCAAAAGGACGAGGAAGGACACTATCAGCGCGGATATGTATTCTATTCTGCCGTGCCCGTAAGGATGCTCCCTGTCGGCGGGCTTTTTGGCCATTTTAAAGCCGACGAGAGTAACTACCGACGAGCCTGCGTCGGAGAGGTTGTTTATGGCGTCTGCGGTTATTGAAATACTGCCGGTCAAAGAGCCTACCGCAAATTTTGCGGCAGTCAGTATCACGTTTACCGCTATTCCGACAAAGCCGGAGAGCACACCGTAAGAGGTGCGCGTCCTCGGGTCGTCGGCGGACGCGTTTTTACCCACAAAAAGCCTTATTAAAAGCTCGGTCATCTTATCGCTTTTCTCCCTTGATATAGTCTTTTACGCCGAATACGAATATTCTCTCGATTATATCGGCTATGTCCTCGGCACTCTTGCCTGTCTCCGGATGCTGAAGCCAGTAGCGCGCAACGCCTATAAAGCCTGACTCAAAATACGAATAGAGAAATTCAAATTCGGCTACATCGCTTATATTATATGCCGCGGATATGTCGTTAAAGCATTTTTTGCGTATGAAGCCGCGGAGATTCTGAGCGAAATTTATGTCGCCGTTGTCTCCGAGGAGAGCTGAGCAAATATCGCGGTTTTCATCGAGAAATTTGCACACGTCGGTCAAAAGCTGCTTCGGACGGCGTGAAATATCGTCTATGGTGTAGCTCATAAGAATAGACTCAAATTCTTGAAACAGTTCGTTTTCTATTTGCTCCACAAGGTCATATATGTCTTTGTAATGCAGATAAAACGTACCGCGGTTTATATCTACAAGCTCCGAAAGTTCCCGTACCGTTATTTTTTTTATGCTTTTTTGAGCCATAAGCTCGGTGAGGCCCTGCTTTAAGAGTCTTTTGGTTCTGCGTACTCTGCTGTCAACTGCTTTCTCTGACATTTTGCTTAAACGCCCTTTCCTTTGCTGATTTTAGACAAACAAACATAGTTTGTTTATTGATTTAATAGACACACGTTATTATAATATAAATAAGTTCATTATTCAACACTTTTTTGAAAAAATCTGTATAATAGGCTGATGTTGATAATACAGAGAGCTAAAATTGATAATATTTTTACAAAAATAATATATTTTTTATAAAAATCATTACAAAACGGTTTTTTTATGGTATACTTCTTCTAAAGCTGTTTTTTATGAAAATGCATATAATAAATGAAAATCTGATATGAGGTGAAGCGTATGGCGGCAGAAATGCTGAAAAAGGTTATGGCCACGGAAAACGAGGCGGCGGAGAACGAAAAGAACGCAGCAGCCGAGGCCGACAAAATTATAAAGAAAGCAAAAGACGACGCCGAAAAGCTCCTGTCGGAGAAAGAGAAGGAATGTGCCGTATATGAGGCCGCCGAAATCAAAAAAGCCAAAGATACGGCAGAGGTTATCGTTACCGAGGCTGTAAAGGAGGCTCAAAGGTACGCGGACGGATTGAAAAAACAGTCTGCGGAAAAGCTTTCGGAGGCTGTCGGCATCGTAAAGGATACATTACTTAAATGATATAATATTTTGCAAAGTGAGGTGATGGCTTACGGCAAAATTGAAAATGAAAAAAATCGAGCTTTTGGCGATGCTCGGCGAGAGCAAGGATATTATAGATTACCTGCAGCGAAAAGGCACGGTTCAGGTTGAAAAGTGCGACGCGCCGGAGTCTATGTATTACACCGACACCGATTCGAGCGTATCACAGCTTGAAAGACTTTTGCAAACCGCAGAGAACGCAAGAGAGACAATTTCATTTTATTCGCCGGAAAAAAAGAAGCTTACTGACTCTTTTTTGCCCCGAAAAGAAGTCGAGCTGTCCGATTTTTACGAGGAATCTGAAAAGACGGACGTGGCAATGGCAAAGTGTCGGGAAATTATCGACATTAAAAAGGAGATAGCCGACAAAAAGGCCGACATTATCCGCGAGCAGACCGCAAGAGAGGCTCTGATTCCGTGGGAGAGGCTTGATATTCCGCCGAATACAACGGGGACAAGGCACACGGAGGTGTTTGTGGGGTCGCTCCCGGACGAGTGCACAGAAGAGGCTCTCAAGGCCGGTTTTGCCGAGGCTCTGCCGGACTTAACCGCTATCGACTGCGAGGTCGTTTCATCTTCAAATACGCAGAGCATAATCGTTGTCATCTGTTTGAAAAAGGACTCAAGGCGAGTATACGATTATCTGCGAAGTCTGAATTTTGTGAGAGCGTCGGGCGGCGATAACGAGAATATCAAAGCGGCACTGGAACGCCACGGAAAAAATATCGAAGCGCTTTCGTCGGACATTGACGGCGACGAGGAAAAAATAAGAGAGCTGTCGTCATACCGTGAGGATATAGACTTTCTCATTGATTTCCTCACGATAAGGAAAGACAAATACGAGGCGTTTAAAAAGATGTCTCTCAGCCGCAACGTTTTCTATTTTGAGGGCTACATTCCGGAGCGGTACTGTGAAAAAACGGTCAAGGGCCTTGAAGAGAGGTTTACTGTTGCCGTAACGATAAGCGATGTTCCCGAGGACGACGAAAACGAACCGGTGCTTCTTAAAAATAATGATTTTGCCGCACCGGTTGAAGAGATAACCGAAATGTACGCTCTTCCGGGCAAGCACGATATAGACCCGAATGCGATTATGGCATTTTTCTATTACTGCTTCTTCGGTATGATGTTTTCGGACGCGGGCTACGGTCTCATAATGTTTTTGGCAACGCTGTTTATTTTGCTTAAATGCAAGCCTGAGGGGCAAAAGCGAAAAACGGTTATGATGTATATGTACTGCGGTATTTCCACAATGTTTTGGGGAATTATGTTCGGAAGCTTTTTCGGAGACATAATCAATATCGTAAGGTACGATTTCATCGGACTGCCGAAAATACGGTTGTATGCGTGGCTTGACCCGCAGGAGCAGCTGATGACCACCATGCTGTGGTGCTTTTTGTTCGGCGTCGTTCATCTTTTTGTGGGCGTCGGCATCAAGGGCTATATGGAGTGGCGCGACGGGCAAAGGTTTTGGGCGGTATGCGATACGCTGTCCGTTTACCTTGCTGTCGGCGGTGCGCTTCCGCTTTGCGCCGGTATGATTATAGACGTTCCGTCGGATATAAAAACGGTCGGCAAATATTGCGCAATAGCCGGCGTAATCATAATAGTCCTCACGGCAGGCAGGGAGTCAAAGTCGTTCTTCGGCAAAATCGGCTCCGGACTTTACGCCGTGTACAACACGATTTCGGGCTATCTCAGCGACATTCTTTCATACGCAAGGCTTTTGGCACTCGGACTTGTTACCGGCATAATCGGCAGCGTAGTCAATATGATGGGTGCTTTGCCGACCAATAAGGTCGCGAAGGCAATAGTTCTTGCGGTGGTGTTCGTTTTCGGACACGCGGTAAACTTCGGAATAAACGTCATAGGCGCTTATGTTCATACAAACCGCTTGCAGTACGTGGAATTTTTCTCGAAATTCTATAACGGCGGCGGAAAGAAATTCACCCCTCTTAAAGCAAATTCCAAAACTTTCAAATTCAAGGAGGAAATCAGTAATGGATAATATGGGTTTGGTATTGGCTATCGTCGGAGCGGCGTTAGCGGCACTTCTCAGCGGACTCGGTTCGGCAAAGGGCGTAGGCCTTGTAGGTGAGGCCGCCGCAGGTCTTCTCACGGAGGATTTGTCAAAATTCACTAAGGTGCTTATTCTTCAGATTCTTCCCGGTACACAGGGCCTTTACGGCTTCATTACCGCAATAATGGTTCTTGTTAAAACAAAGGTTCTCTCGGGTTCTCCCGCCGAGCTTACGGTTTCACAGGGACTTATGCTTCTCGGCGCGTGCCTGCCTATGGCAATAGTCGGTTATTTCTCGGCAATTGCTCAGGCAAGAGTTGCGGCTTCGGGTGTTTCGGTAGTTGCAAAGAAGCCCGAGGGACAGAGTAAGGCAATGGTTCTTGCCGCAATGGTTGAGACATACGCCGTTCTCGCTCTTCTTATTTCGATTCTTATGATTTTGAACCTCAACATCGGTTAAGGGTGAAGCTTTATGACGGGATTAGATAAAATTATTTCAGAAATAGGCTCGGACTCGTCACAGCGTATAAAAGAAATTTCCGATGAAGCAAACAAAAAGGCTGAGGAGATATCCCTTGCCGCCGAAAAAAAGGCTTCCGAGATGAAAGCTCAGAGCGAAGAGAGGACTGCCGCAGAGGTTGCCTCCGTTTTGGCTTCAGCCAAAAGCTCCGCCGAGCTGAAAAAGAAGCAGACGGTTCTCGAGGGTAAAATCGAGGCCATAGAGGATATGCTCGGCAGGGCGGTAGATGTCTTAAAGGCTCTCCCGAAAAGAGAGTATTTTGAAATGCTGAAGGAGCTTGCCGTTAAAAATGCGATCTCGGGAGACGGCGTTATGCGTTTCTCGAAAGATGACACCGCAAAGCTGCCGCAGAATTTCATAAGCAACGTAAATTCCGCTCTTTCCGGTAAGGGCAGCGTCTCTCTCGGAGAGCCGTGCGACATAGACAGCGGATTTATGCTTGTTTACGGCGACATTGACGTAAACTGCACCTTTTCGTCGCTTGTTTCGGAAAAGCGCGACGAGCTTTTTGACGAGCTTAACAAATTACTTTTTAACTGATATAAAGGAGGGAAGCGTTTAAATGGATAAAAACTATCTTTATGCGGTAGCAAATATAAGAGCTAACGAGCTGTCGCTTCTCTCGCGTGCCGATATTGACGCGCTTATAGACGCTCCCGATTACAAGACGGCGCTCACGCTTTTAGACGGCAAGGGCTACGACACGTCCTTCGGCAGCGATTATTCCGCTATGCTTGACGGCGAAACCGAAAAAACGTGGTCGCTGATAAAGTCGGTCGCACCGAGTGCCGAGGCTCTCGACATATTTATTGTAAAAAACGATTTTCAAAATTTAAAAGCGGTTCTCAAGAGCGAAAAAACGGGAGATGACGCGGAAAAATACCTCGTTTCACCGTCTGTAATACCAAAGGAGTTGCTTTTAAAAGCGGTCAAAGAGCGTGATTTTGACTCCCTTCCGGATTTTATTTCCGATGCTGCCGAAAAATGCCTTGAGGTTATAACCAAAACCGAAAACGGTCAGCTCTGCGATATAGCCGCAGACAGAGCCTGCCTTGAGGCTATGTCGGGATTTGCGAAAAGTGCCGATAATGATATTGTTGCCGCATACGGTGACATATTTATAAAATCGGCGGTGTTAAAAACCGCTTATCGCGCCATTCTTACAAATAAAAAACGCGGATTTCTTGAAGAAGCGCTTCCTGACATACCCGAAATAAAAAAGGCGGATTTGATTGACGCTTCCTTGCAGGGAGCTGAAGCTCTTTATGACTTCGTTTCGTCGCTCGGACTTGAGTCTTTTGCCGAGGCTCTTAAAAACAGCCCGTCTGCCTTTGAAAAATATTGTGACGATGCTGTTATGGAGAATATGAAAAAAGCAAAATATACAGCCTTCGGGCTCGGTCCGATTGCCGCATACATCTTTGCGCGAATGACCGAAATAGGTTGTGTGCGTATAATTTTGTCGGCGAAATTCAACGGCACGAGTGAAGAAACAGTCCGTGAAAGGATGCGTGAACTGTATGTATAAAATAGCCGCAATGGGCGACCGCGACAGTATTTACGGCTTTGCGTCGCTCGGGCTTTCCGTATTTCCCGAGGACGATCCGCAGAGCGCTTCGCACAAGCTCAAAAAGCTTGCCGAGGAGGGCTACGCCGTTATCTTTATAACCGAGGCTCTCGCAGAGCTCATTTCTCCGGAAATCGAGCGCTTCAAAGACAGCCCTCTCCCGGCCATAATCCCCATTCCCGGAGTCGCCGGCAATACGGGACTCGGAATGAGAGAGGTAAGCGGATATGTAGAGCGAGCCGTCGGTTCCGACATCGTTAATTAAGGGT
>ULNE01013993.1_pt1 | contig 14990 bp, 10 predicted proteins | sample 1951831 | NCBI WGS metagenome assembly ULNE01 (sample SAMEA4835568, study PRJEB28245) | human gut metagenome | biome: gut microbiome; material: fecal sample | place: Denmark | collected 2008 | reverse complement strand
GACCGCCACCAACAACGATTACATCATACATAAAAATCATCCTCTTAAATTTACAACTAATTTTAGCATTTTAAAGCTAAATAGTAAAGAAAAAGCACATGATAGATTGTGCTTTTTTATTATTAAAATCCTAGTTGATAAAATTTGCATTTCTATTCAAGCAAAATATCTATTTTCTATTTCTTATAAGCTTAACTGCTTTAGAGCCTGTGCAAAGTAGCATAGCAAGAGCATTAGCTTCAAAGGAATCAGCATATATTGTAAAATGCTTATCTAAGGTTCCTCTAGCCTTAATTCTTAGCATATTTCCTCTTGTAAGAATATTATTCTTCTTAAGAATATCAAGGGTTATAATGTCACCATCATTAAAATGCTTACACAAAGTATCAAGATATATGCTATTTTCTTCTTTCATACCTTCAATATCAGCACCATTTACGGTTGGAATATGATATACTAAATCAACAGGTAAATCAGTTGGTACATTAGATACATCCATAATATCAACTAAATGATCATTTGTCACTCCAAGTGTATATAAAACGGCATGCCCATCAGGAATTAAAAGAGCTGTAAAATCAGTTGTCTCAAAGCGACGCTTAGGTTTTACCTCACGTCCCTCCATCATCATATCGACTAATTCCTTAAAGTACTTAAGACCTCGATCAGATTTAATCTTAATCTGTGTTGGTACAAGCTGATATTGCTTCTTATCTGATCTATCCTTGAAATGATATTTTGTCCCTTCAAGTGTTTTAGGATCAATTGCTAAATTAACCTTCAATGTTTTACCAGCAAATGCAACCTTTGCTAATAAGCCTTTATATCTAAATGATTCACATTTTTTAGATAAACGAGCATGGGCACGATACATTAATAAATAGTTTTTAACTTCATTATAATAATTTTTAACCTCATCTGATGCTAGCGTTGTTTTTTCCTCGAAGGTTAAACGGATTCTTTTTTCAGATACCACTAACGATGAAGGTGCACTTGCATCTTCCTTATCGTCTTCTTCAAGCTCATCAAGGTCATCATCCTCGTCATTATCTTCATCATCTACTGACTCTTCAGAAATTACAGGTTCAATACTTCTTGATTCTTGTTTTTCTTCTTCTAAAGCCTCTTCTTTAGTTTCAGCTAAAGCCTCATCTAGGGTTTCAGAATTTGAAGATTCAATAACTTCTTCAGTATTTTCTGAGGCTTCAATTATTTCATCATTAACAGGAGTTCCTTTTGTATCATTAACAACAGTTTCTTTATCAGATACGTCTTCTACTTTAATTTCGTAATGCTTAATTCTTAAAATATAAATTACAATTGTAAAGATTTGCATTACAATTATAATTCCTCCAATAATTATTCCAGACATTTTTAAATTTTTAGCATTTGTAATAATTAAATATGTTAAAGGAAGAGCTAATAAAGATATAACCTCTAATACCTTTAAAAGATAATCCGTAAAAACAATATTCTTATTTTTAAAATCTCTTTTTACAAGGATTAATATTACAGGAAGAGCTAATAATACACCACCAATTATATTAAACACTATCTTATGTTTTGAAACATCAAAGCTTGAAGCCGTAATTTTATCAATAATATAATTAAATTCAAGCAAATTAAAGTTAGTCATGGCAATTAACGCAATTGCTAAAGCACCATAAACAAATGCTAAAGCATAATCATATTTAGCTAAAACAGCTGAATGATAATTATTATCCTTTATTTTAGATTCCATACTATAATCACCATTAAAGCTTAAACCTCTAAAATAAAGAATTGTAGCTGTAGTAATTGCTAAAAATAAAGCCTCATCAAATGGATACTTTGCTAAATCTACTTCATCTTTTGAATATATGACCATTGTACCAAACAAACATAATAAAGATATTAATACATAATCTATTATTGTTACTCTGCCTGATGATACTATATTCATAATAGCACCTAGTAAAATAATACCAATTAAAAGAGCATAGAAGTAATTTTCAATATTAGTGTAAAATTTACTAGTAAAGCTCATATACATTGAAGCATATATACCAAGTCCAAATCCAATAACTGCAAAAATTAATGGATTTATCTTCATAGTTATATTATACATATAGCATTTAAATTGATTATTAGTAGCTTCTGGTTTAGAAATAAAGAAACGAACAACAATCCCAATTAAATATAAAATCGCAATTATCGCAACAGTAAGACTAAAGCCATCAACCTTTGAAGCAACCTTAGCATAAATAAGAGCTCCAATAATTCCCAGTAAATTAGCCCAAGCAAATAAATCAAATAAATTAATTTCCTTTGACTTAATTCTTATCAAATAGCATACTGCCAATGAACCAAGAACAATTGTATATAACCCTTTTATTGTATACTTAAATGAATTAGGATTGGATAGTTCTGGCAAGATTGAATTAACATTAACACTTAAAAAATACATTCCCATTACAAATAATGCAATTATAATTACATGAATCACATTAAATGATTTAAATAAAGCTTTAATATAATTATTTTTTTCCATACTTTCACACCTCAAATACATACTTAAGCTTATTCACTATACTTGTATTTTACGACTTAAGAAATATAAAGTCAAACATCAATAAGCCATTTAATTAAATTGGCAATATTTTATTTAAATTATTTAATTTTGAATCATCTTAAAAGATTATCTAATAATATATTTTTGAAATAATATAGTCGTTTATAAAAAATATACTCATAAGTATAATACTTACGAGTATATTAAAAACATAAATATAACATTTTAATTAAATTCCTGCTAAAGGCAATACATAAACATTATCATCTAAAGGATATACTGTATCTGTATTACATATTATTACCTTGAAACCTATTTGATAATTGGTTTTATCTAATTGTTTAAATCCTTTAACTGCATTATTATTAAATTTGATACCACTCTTACATTCAATTCTATTTAGTTTTCCATCTTGAATAATAACTAGATCAATTTCATTCATATCACTATCTCTATAGTAATAGAAGTTAGGTTCTATACCATTATTTACATAACTTTTCTTAATTTCATTAATTATATATGTTTCAACAAAACGTCCAGAAAATGCGCTCGCTCCTAAAATTTCACCAGAATTTAGTCTTGCTAAATAACATGCTAAACCAGTATCAGTAAAATACAATTTTGGCCTTTTTATTATTCTTTTAGAAATTGATATCTCATTATAAGGTTCTAATAAATAAACAATATCACCAGCAATTAAAACACTAAGCCATGACATTACGGTTTTCTTATCAATTCCAATTATCTTAGCAATATTATCATAGATAAGCTCTTCTCCTGTAAGAGACGCAATCAATTCCATAAAACGCCTAAATTGGAATTTATCTCTAACATTAATCATTTCAGACACATCACGTTCAATATATGTTTCAACATAATCAGAATAAAATTTTTGAACATGAAGCATATCATTACTATAAAGTTCTGGATAAAATCCTTTAACAATATTATTAAATAGTTCTATCATAGATAATGGATTTTCACTTGCTCTTTTTTGAATATTCAATATATCAAAATTAAAGATAGGTTCATCTCGATTAATAATTTCATTTCTAGATAGTGGCATCATATGAATGATAGATACACGACCTGCAAGGGACTCTGTTACACCCTTCATAAGCTTATACATTTGAGAACCTGTTAAAATAAACATCCCATAGTTATTAATCTTCTTCCGCTTTTCATTATTTACAACTTCTTCAATAACATTAAATAATTCAGGTGCACGTTGAACTTCATCTATTATTAGTGGCCAAGGATGCATTTGTAAAAATAATTCTGGATCTTTTTTGGCCATTTCTCTTTCTCTTGAACTATCAAGTGACACATAAGAAAAACCCATTTTTTCAAATTCAAATGCTAATGTAGATTTTCCTACTTGACGTGCTCCCGTTATTAAAGTAACTGGCTTTGATTTTACACTATCCAAAATTTGATTATAAATATGTCTTTTAATCATAGTATCATATCCTTTTCCAAAAACAATATAACACATTTTTTTAGGGAATTCAATTCCCTTTTTGCAGAAAACAATATATACTAAGCAATTTTATATTTATATAACTAAACTTAAAAATCACTTCATTAAAGATAAAATATAAGTTGAGTGCTTTATTTAATTTGTTTAATTATTCTTTACGTCCAATAAATCCAATCTAACTCGACTAACTCCAACTCGGTTTTTACCGAGTTAATCTTATCATAATTTTTCTAAACAGTAAATTTGTTATTTTATTAACGTATCTATCATTTTGTACCAGTTATAAAATAAAAATTATCTTTAAAAAAAGCACCTACATTTAATGCAAGTGCTATTGTATATATTATATTTCTTTTTTAATTACGTCTAAAGCCTCTTTTAGGCTATGGACAATAAAATACTCACCTTCGATGTTAAGATTGCTTAAATCTAGCCAAATTGGCTTTATTTTAGCATTTAAAGCTCCTGCTATATCTGATGTTAATGAATCACCTAGCATTATTACTTCATCATTTTTTAAATTAATGTCTTTAAGTACATAATCAAAAAAAGCTTTATCCGGCTTAGTTAAACTTATTTCTTCTGAAATATAAACCTTCTTTAAATACTTTAAAATACCACTTTTTTCAAGTCTTGATTTTTGAACAATCGTCGCACCATTTGTGACAGCATATATAGGAAGGCCTAAAGTATTTATTTCTTTTAAAAAGATAGCTGCATCCTTAATTAGATATCCGCCATTTTTTAAATTATTAAAATATAATTCATTTATATCTTTAGGATTAACATTAATATTAAAATGACTAAAAAATGATGTCCATCTTAAGGTTATGCATTCTTCTCTTGAAATTTCTTTTTTTTCAAGCATTTTCCAATGTGCTAAATTAATACTTGAATATAGCTTGATATTTTCTTCTGTTGTTGGTATCCCGTATTTAATAAGTACCGGCTTTAAAGCTTCTAGCTCGCACTTATTAAAGTCCAATATTGTATTATCTATATCAGTTAATAAAGCTTTTATCATATTAAATCACACTAAATTTAATTTGTTCTAATATAGCAGAAGAAAAGCTTGATGAAATTGTAATTGTTAACTCTTTTGACATATCAAGTTCACTTACATCAATACGAGCTAAACGAGAAGAGCTCTTATCTAAAATTTCTGTAGTATATGATGTAGTATTAGTTCCATCCGAAATAGTTATAGCTGCAGTACCTGCGTCAGAGCCAGCTTTATTTGAAGTGAATGTTAATTCAATGTTTGTAATTGCTTCATATAAATTACTTATTTTTAAAGTAATGTCTTTGCCACCCTTTTGAGCATAAATTCCTTTTTTATTATATACATATGGAGCTGTATATGATAATTCAATACCATTTAAAGCTAAAGATCCCGTTGTATCACTTAAAATAGTTAAATCCATTGTTGTTGAAATAGATGTATCTTGATTAGCCTTTGAGTATAATACATTATAATCAAATCTGGCTTGATTTAGAATATCATATTCCGTTACAAAGCTTTTAGATACGTCATCTAAGGCATAATAAGATTCTTCAGCTTCTTCTATTTTAGTTTTACTTTCTAATGTAACTGTATCTATTTCTTTAATCTTAGCATTTACTTCCTCTATTTTAGAATCATTCTTTAAGACAGGTGTAATATGTGATAGTGAATAGGATTCGGTAATACTTTCTGATTCGCATTCTGCTTTATATAAATAATAAGCAAGTTCCGGATGATCAATAAAAGGATTACGATTTCCTTGTTCCTTATAGATTTCTTCATTGCGGTATAATTCTCTTGAATCAACGGGATCTTCAAAATTCCATTTTAAGATAGTATTTAAAATACCTATATAGCCTTCAGTTCCATTTTCAGCTTTTGAAGCTAGAGTAGTATCGTTTGTAAGTTCTAAATCTAAAGTTGAATCTTCATATCTGACTACCATATATAGTAGCATACGAGCTATATCGCCTTTTACTTCATCTCTTGGTTCAAATACTGTACTAGTCCATTTATTTCCGTAGTCATCTTTGTTTGTTGGAGTTGATACTTCATCAAAATAGCTATTACTACGTGAGGAATTAATACGAGCTTCTGATACTCTTAAATGATGTAAATCAGAATAAGCATCATATTTTTGATCATTAAAGCCATGTGACTTAGCCCAAACATGTTCCTTATTCCATTGTCCGGATGCTGAGCCTGAATTATCCTTACCTAAACGTTCTCCGGTATAAATACACTCTACATAATCACCATCATAAGAATCAATTGTCTTAAGTGATGTAGTAGCATCACTATAGGATATCTTTTTTACATTTGAAGATACTATTTGATTTAGGGTTGATTTAAGTGATGTACTATTTGAAAGAATATCTGTAGTAACAGAACTATAGTATCCTTCATAGGTAGGTATTGTTGGAGGATTTGTAGGTGTTGGAGTAGTTGGTATTGGTGTTGAAACTGCAGGTTTACTTGTAGAAGGATTAGTTGTAGAAACATTTGATGATTCTTTCTTTAATCCACATGATGTTGTAGCAAATACACCTAAAGCAATTAAGCTAAGCATTGATAAATGTTTTAGTTTCATAATTTTATCTCCTTTTGAGAAAAATATAAGGGATAATACAACTGATTATCCCTTATTGTTTAAATTTTAGAAAATATTATTTATAATAAACCTTAATTTCAGTAAGTCTAACTTGTGCACTAGCAATAATCGTAATAGTCTTATGATCTTCGCTAACCTTAACTACATAAGGGCCATTTTTATTTTCAGCTGTTGTAAATTCAACATTATAGAATTCTTTACCTTCAGCCGCAGTAATTACCATTTCTGTATTTGCATATAATCTAAATGAAGATGAACTAGCAAGTACATAAGTTGAAGTAGATGTGCCTTTCTTTACTTCAATAGATGCAAATAAATCTGATGAGAAATAATCTGCAATTGAGGCATCTAGATTTACATTTGTATTAGCAGATGGTTTAGTATATGAAATAGTTGCACTTTTTGCATCAGAAGGAACTGGATTTTCGCTCTTTATAATACAAGCAAAAGTAATTTCCTTTTTCTTATCTCCAGCAGTTAAAACAAGAGTAACAGTTTCATCCTTAGTAGGATTAATTTTAACCTTGCCATCAGCAATTGTAACAGTAGTAGCTGTTGTACCATCCTTGACTGCTGCAGTAACACCTTCAGTAAGCGTTACCTCAGCAGCTTCAAGATAATTACCCTTGAAAAGTTTACTTGCAGTATCTAAAAGTTTTTCATAATCTACTGTCTCAGTCTCAGCCTTAGGTTGTTGAATAGTAGTTCCTTCATATACCCAAATATTATACATTTGAACAGCGTATGCAGAAGGATTTACAAAATATGCTGCCTTAGTATTTGCAGGAAGAACATAAGTATAAATTACAGCATCTCCCTTGGCATTCTTTTCAGATGAAGTTGCCTTTACTTCAGTACCCTTATCATCCGTACCAGCATATAACTTCATATTATCATATGTACCATATACTTCTGCTTGAATCATCGCAACACCATTTTCATTATTAACAGTCATAGCTGCAGTTGTTGAATCTGATTTCTTATTGAAAGTAAATTCTTGAGGAAATTTGGTATTTTCAACTACACCTTCATTGAAAGTAACAGTTGAAGTTGACTTAAAGTTAGTTGAATCAAAATGAGCAGGTGCTACAGCTGATAAAATTCCATCTGTATAAACTGATAAACTAAATAATTGAACAGCATAATCTGATGGGTTTTCAATATAGAATTGATTTACACCAGCTGCAAATTGATAAGTATACTTCTTACCATTAGAAATAGTTTCAGATGTTGACGTAATAGCATCACCAGTTGCTGAACCACCAGCATATACCTTAAGATTATCATATGAACCATATACTTCAATTGTAATTTGCTTAATATCCTTTGTTGAATAAGCAGTCATATATGAACCTTGCTTACTCATTGTGAACTCGTCTGGATGAGCTGTATTTTCAACAACTTTATCCATCTTAATTCCTGTTGCAGTTTTGAAGTTTTCAGGTGTTACAGTTAATACTGGATTTCCAAGAGGACTATCATAAGCAACAACACTATACTTCTTAATTGATGTTGCATTATTATATGTAAATGTAGCTTTTAATGTTACAGTTGTCTTTTCTGCCGTTGCAGTTATAACTAACTTTCCATTTTCTACCTTTGCAATTGAAGCTTGTGCTTCATCAACAGCCCAAGCAATTGTAGCTTCCTTACCACTATAAGTAGCCTTTGCTTCAAGATCATATGAACCAGTCTTTAATGTTTTCTTGTTATTAGCAAATGTATATGCACCTGCTATTTCAGATACATCGATTGCAGGAACTGTAATCTTAAATTCCTTTGTATATTTACCAGAAGTTGCTGTTAAAGTTACATCAGTATCCTTATCAGGTCTTGTAATAATAACCTTATAAGTTCCTTCACCCTTTGTAATCTTTGCAACATTTTCATTTGAAGAAGTCCAAGTTAAATCACAGCCAAGATACTTATCAACTAAGTTAAAATCACCACGAATAACCTTAGCGTCTTCATTAATAATTAATCCCTTAACATCTGTAGTTCCACCATTATTATCGCCACATGCTGTAGCTAGTCCTACTGTACCAAATAATAAAGCTGATGCAGCTAGAACTTTTAAAGTTTTTCTAAACTTCATTTTTATTTTCTCCTTTGTTTTATACTTTATCTTATTATCAAATCACTTGTTGATAAGATTACAATCTCACCAGCAGCATTTTTAAAACCACCACAAGAAATTGATTTTCCTGTTAATGAATTTACGTCATAAGAAGTAACATTATTTACAACAACAGTGTACTTCTGTGATGTAGCTGAGCCCTTATAATCAAGAGCATTACCTACAATCTTCAAAGTGTTATTTTCAAATGTAGCACTTTCAACAACTAAATCTCCATATAAACCTGTTTCTGATTTATCATTAAACTTAGAGTTTTGTGAATTAAATAGAATATAATCGTCGATTGATAGAAGATGTGTATGAGCATCATCCTTTTTACCAATTGAGAACTCAATACCAGAAATTTGGAATTTACCATTGTACTTTTGAATATTTGCAACAATATGGTATGTTGAACCAATTGTTAAATATTTACTACTATTGATAGGTGCACTACCATAAGCTCCATACATACTCATAGTATATAGCTTACCATCAGATCCAATTGAACCAACTGTATAATAGTGAGTATTATTTTCCGTATGATTTAAAATTGTTGCTGTAAATACTACCTTAGCACCAACTTCATTATCAAGAGAATACAACGTAGGAGTCTCTAATGCTAGATCCTTAACCATTTCCTCAACTGTAGTTGCTACAGGATTTGGATTATAATTTGGATCATCATCATTTGACCACAAATGCATCTTATGCTTCTTTGCAAAAGCCTTTGCTTCGTCAAAATAAGATTTATAATCTCCAATTGGAGATACAACATCTGTATAACCATTTTCGGTTAATTCAAGATTTAAATTCTTAAATGTATCAGATTCGCTATTACGATACCATACATAGCCTAAATATCTTGTACCATTAGAATCAACTGATGGCTTACCAGTCTTAGAATCCATGACAGATTCAATTACAATCTGGTAGGCATGCTCTAAACGATTATAATTATATTTAGAGGCTGATTTACCCCATTTATCAACTGAACCAGTTGATTCTGGTGTATTAATTCCATGATATCTAATAGTAGCGGTTGATTTACCATCCTTAGAAGCTACAGGAAGTCTAAATGTTGTTGTATCGCCATCGGTTAAACGTTCAACCTCGGCAACACCTATACCATCATCAAAAAAACTTTTTCCATCATATTCCTTTGTAAGGTTTAATTTTGATGTGATATCTGTATATCCCTTATCCTTGTTAAATCCCCCGCAAGCAGTTATTGATGCAAGACCAATAACCGCTAGCATTGATAGAGATATTTTTTTTAGAAGATTCATTAATTATCTACCGCCACAATTCTTATATGCAGTTGCAAGAGCATCTACACCTGTTGCTTCACCCTTAATTGCAGAAACTAATGCTGAACCAATATATTGACGAGCATCGGCAGAACCCTTGAATGCAGGAGATGTATAGAACCAGTCAGTTAAACCACTTGCTGTTTTTGCTGCTTGAGCAACAATTGTATCCTTAGCTAAGAAAGCTTTATAGTCAGCAATATCAAATGTTGAATTACGAACAGGGTTATAACCTGAAGTTTGAGAGAATGTTGATTGGAATTCAGGCTCAAGAATTGACTTAACAAATAACCAAGTCATTTCATTTACTTCTTCATCACCAGAATCAAATAATACTAGAGATGGTCCTTGTGAAATAACAGACTTATTTACTTCACCATTAGAAGCCTTTGTTCCAGGAATAGGAGCAACTGCCCATTCAAATTTATCTGTTGCTTGATAAGATGCACCACCTGATGAACCAATACAGAATACACATCCACCATCTTCTACACCTGCTGTAAATAGACCTGATGTATATGCACCATAAGTAGTTTGAGTTGCGATAATACCTTTTTCATACTTTTCATTTAAAGTATCCATCCAGTTAGCTAGGTTTGCATCATCCTTAAATGCTAGATGTGGTTCAGATGCTGATGTATAGTTCCAACCATTTTGCTTACACATATTAATTAACCAGTTAGACTCTGAGTCATAGCAGAATGGAGTAGAACCATCATACTTTGCCTTAATCTTATCACATGCATCCCATAATTCATCCCAAGTTGTTGGAATAGTCTCTACACCAGCAGCCTTCATTGCAGTTACGTTAACATACATTAATTCTGTTGATTTAGAAAAAGGCATTGTAAGCATTGAATTTTCTGTAAAGCCATATGATGAATAATCAGCATAGTTCTTTGCAAGACCTTCATCATAATAACCCTTAACGAAATCAGCCTTTTCATCAGCTGTATAGCCAAGCTTAGTTCCATTAACTTCTTTTGTACTATCAATAAATTGATTTAAATCTAGAACCTTACCTGATTGAATATATGCTGCAACGTGATCTGAATACGCATATGCAATATTAGGTTGAGCATTTGCAGTTAAACCAGCGATACATGTTGAATATACATCATCATATCCACCAATTTGAGTTGATTCAACCTTCCAGCCGTACTTAGCTTCAAAAGCTTCTATAGCCTCTGAAATCTTAGTTTGTAGGTTTTGACCACATGTATTATAAAATGTAATTGCTTTTTCTTTACTTCCTCCACATGAAGCTAATGCTGCGATACCAAGACCAGCAATAGCAGCCGTACTTAAAACTTTTAATGTTTTCATTTTTTAATATTTCTCCTTTGTTTTTTGTATACCCTTATCCAATATGTAATTAATAAATCCTAGCCCTTAATTCCGCTCTTTGATACTCCACGCATAATATATTTTCTAAAGCAAATGAATAATATTAATAATGGTAAAGATACCATGGTAGCGGCAGCCATTTTCAAAGTTGTAAGGGATTCAGAAGATCCTGCAGCTGTAAAGCCCTTTGATACCCAGTTAGAAAGTAATTGCCATTCTTCTGAGCCACCATTAGCTAAACGAGGCCAAATATAGGAATTCCAAGTTCCAATAAACTTTAACAAAATAATTGAAATTAAGGTAGGTGCTGTAAGAGGAACCATTACCTTAACAAGATATTTAACATCACTACATCCATCAACCTTTGCAGCTTTATATAAGCTATCAGGAATTTGCTTAAATGCATTTCTTAAAAGATAAATATAGAATACACTTACTAGGAATGGAAGAATCATTACAGTGTATGATTTTGTCCAACCTAAATTATTTACAGTCAAGAAATTTGTAATTGTGAATAATTCACCAGGAATCATCATTGTAGCTAAAAGTAATGAGAACAAGAAATTCTTACCCTTAAATTCCATTTTAGCGAATGCATATGCAGTAATAATAGTTACAATAATACCAAGTAAAGTCGATACAATACCAACAATGATGGTATTTAATAGCATACTTCCAAATAGATTATTACCATATTGAACAACAGTTTGATAATTCTTCCACTGCAATTCACTTGGTTTAACAAAGAATGTTGGAATTGGTTCACGATAAACTGTCTCAGTTTTCAATGATGAAAGAATCATCCAATAAAATGGAAGCAACGCAAATATTGCGAATATTGTTAAAAATACATAAGCAATAACACTTTTTGTTATTTTTAGTGCTTTTTGTTTTTTTAATTGCTTAGCAATATCGATATTTAAGTTTTCAGAGGATATATTATTATTTATTTCTGTCATATTATACCTCCTAATAATGTACACGTTTCTTACTTACTTGCATATTAATGAAAGTAAATATCATAATTAAACCAAATAGAATTAACGCAGCTGCTGAGGCAGTACCTACACCAGTTGGTTCACCTAAATACTTATAAATCAATCCGACGATTGTACCCATTTCGTATTGATTTGAAGGGCCCATTTTATTACCAAAAATACCAACAATAGCAGTATATGACTTAAATCCACCAATAAATCCGGTAATCACTAAGTATGAAATCATTGGGGAAATAAGTGGAACTGTAATTCGCCACAATGTTGTAAACTTATTAGCTCCATCAACCTTAGCTGCATCATAATATTGTTTATTAACATTTTGTAAAGCACCAAATAAAATTAAGATCTTAAATGGTAGACCAGACCATACTTCGTAAACAATAACTACAATCATCATCGCAATTGTAGATGCATCACCATCTACCCAGTGAATATGGCTTCCGAACATATTATTAATAAGACCCCATGTGCCTTTACCATTGGCAAGTTGTGCTTTTGTACCAACTACATTAAACATAGCTGCGAAAACTGCACCAATTGAAAGTGCATTTGTTAAATAAGGCAAGAACAAAATTGATTGATATGCCTTTTGTAAAGGTTTAATAGATGCTAAAGCAACAGATATCAGAAGAGCAAGAATTGTTGATAATGGTACAGATATAAATGCAAATAATACTGTATTTCTTAAGCATACTAAGAAAAAATTATCTGTAACAGCAGTTTTAAAATTACCAAAACCAATACCTGCAAATGAACCATTTAAACGATTATAGTTTTCTTTAAATGCTGTGATAAACGTATTTACAATAGGATAGAATGTAAAAATACATAGTAATATAAATGCTGGTAAAATCCATAACCACCCTTTATTGTTATAGCAAACTCTACCAAATGCCTTCATATTTTCTTTAAATGTACGTCCACGAAGACGTCCCCACCATGCTTTTGTAGCTTCTTTTGAATTTTGGCCCCACTCTTTCATCGCTAGTCCTTTATCTTTAAACCAGCTTTTAGTTGATGTGCCAATCTTCTTGAAGAAACCGACAAATGCATTGTCCTTTTTTTCTTCTTGATTTGCCATTATCTCAACCTCATTTCACTGTCCTTATTGAATATGAATACTTTGTTTGGTTTCAAATCAAACTTAAGTTCTGTTGAGTCAGGTAATTTAATATCAGAGTCAATTATTGTTCTTACAGTTGGCTTAGTTGAAGCAGCATGCTTAGAAACAATTGACTTATCGCGTCCCATAACTTCAATATTTTGTTTTTGAAGAGTTAATACACCCTTATTATCATTGAAGATATATCCTTCAGGACGGATTGCAACGTAAACCTCTTGATCATCGTGATTAGTGTCCATAATCTTTTCATCATCAATATATACACCATGATCTTTAATTACACCTCTAAAGATATTAATAGGTGGAGTACCTAAGAAGTTAGCAACGAATAGGTTAGCAGGATCATCATAAATTTCCTGAGGATTTCCCATTTGTTGAACAACTCCTTCCTTCATAACAAGAATTGAATCACAAATAGACATTGCTTCTTCTTGGTCATGTGTTACGAAGATAGTTGTAATACCAGTTTCAACCTGAATACGTTTGATTTCCTCACGAGTTTGAAGACGAAGTCTTGCATCTAGGTTAGAAAGAGGCTCATCAAGTAATAATACACTTGGCATCTTTACAAGGGCACGAGCAATTGCAACACGTTGCTGTTGACCACCTGATAATTCACTTGGTCTACGATTTAATAATCCTTCAATTTGAACAAGCTTAGCCGCATCAAATGCTCTTTGCTTTGCTTCATCCTTAGGAACACGCATATTCTCAAGTGGGAACATAATATTTTGTTCTACAGTCATATGAGGATATAATGCGTAGTTTTGGAATACTAAACCAATACCTCTCTTTTCTGGTGCTAGAGTTGTAACATCGTCATCACCAAAAATAATGTTACCTGAAGTTGGCTGTTCAAGTCCGCTTAGCATAAATAAGGTTGTTGACTTACCACAACCTGAAGGTCCTAATAGACCAATAAGCTTTCCTGAAGGAATTTCAACGTCTAAATCGTTGACAGCAACAACTTTAGTTTTGGCTTTCTTATTTTCGAAAACCTTAGTTAAATGTTTTAATGTTATTTTCATAACGTTCCTCCGTACGGCACTAATATATTTTTTTTGCATATCTATTTTATCATATTTATAAAATCAATACAATAAGAGAATTGGTCACAAATAAACCAAAAACAAGAAAATACTTCTTGAAATGTAAACGTTTTTTTACAATATTTAATATTAGTATACGAATTATTTTACATTTTAACAGTAATTCATTTTTATTTTGATTAAACATAATATATTATTACAGAATACATACATCTTTATTTTCTTAGGTTAAAATAGCATTATTCATAAAAAATCCTAAAAGATTTTAAGCTTATTTTTTAACTCTATTTAGGTAAAAATGCCCTTTTTGGCCTTTTTTTGAGAAAAATTGGTAAAAAAATATAATTGAATGATACTTTTTAAATAATTTTTCGAAAATATAAAACTTTATAAATATTTGA